>OLFV01000625.1_pt1 | contig 40620 bp, 33 predicted proteins | sample 1605551 | NCBI WGS metagenome assembly OLFV01 (sample SAMEA3888922, study PRJEB22519) | human gut metagenome | biome: human gut; feature: human-associated habitat; material: faeces | place: Denmark | collected 2011 | reverse complement strand
CGTTATACATGGCGGTACCGCCGGCGATGACCAGCGGCGTCAGGCCGGTGCGCTCTGCGCTGTGGATGGGGATGCCCGCCAGATCCAGCATATTCAGAATGGCGGGAAAGGCCATCTCATAGCCCACGGAGAAGGCCACGATGTCAAAGTCCGTGATAGGCTCTCCGGACTCCAGAGCAAACAGGGGCATCCCGGCCCGGCGCATCTCCTCTTCCATGTCGCCCCAAGGGGCAAAGACCCGCTGGCACCACACGCCGTCCATGTTGTTCATGACGCCGTAGAGGATCCGCATTCCCAGATTGGACATCCCGATCTCATAGGTGTCCGGGAAGCAGAAGGCAATGCGGGTATCCACCTGCGCCGGGTCCTTCTTCACGGCGTTATATTCCCCGCCCACATAGCGGGCAGGCTTCTGCACTCGCGGCAGAATACGTTCCAATCGTTTATCCACGGTATATCTCCTGTATTCTTTGGTTTAACATCTTATTTTACCCGTTTTATCCCCCTTTGGCAAGCTTTATTTCCCGCAGATTCCATCCGGTCAGCCCCACGGCCCCCACCAGCAAAAAGGGACTGCCTCCCAGCCGCCAGATGAGTCCTCCTCCCCCCAACAGCAGAGCCAGCGACACCGCAAGGCTCACCGCCGACAGTACCCGCTGGGCGGTATAGGGTTCTGTCAGCCACGCCAGCGCCAGCCACAGGATACGGCCGCCATCCAGCGGCAGGGCAGGCAGCAGGTTGAAGGCCCCCAGTACCAGCTGCGCCCCGGCAAAGAGATACATCGGCTCCCACCACCGGCCCAGAAGGCCAATCGCCGCCGCCAGCAGCAGATTGCTCACCGGGCCTGCGGCGGCGGTCAGCAGCTCGCCGCCGTAGGAGATGCGGCGGTCATCCACCTGCATCTCGGCGCCGAACACGGTGATATGCAGTCTTTGGATCCGGCCTCCTACCCTTCGCAGCACCAGCCAGTGGCCCAGCTCATGGCACACCGCCGCCGACAGGATAGCCCCCAGCAGCAGTGGGGAGGCCAGCCACACGAAGGCCGCCAGCAGCAGCGGCACCCCCGGCGAGATCCGCAGGCGCTCAGCCAATGCCATAGTAGGCGGGATCCAGATAGACGGTGTCCTTCTGGAGAGCGAAGTGGAGGTGCGGGCCAGTGGCGTTGCCGGTCTCCCCCACCTCGGCAATGGGATCGCCCAGCGCCACCTGCTGGCCGGAGGAGGCAGTAATGCGGCTGCAATGGGCATACAGGGTGGTAAAGGCCCCGGCGTGGGACACGGTCACATAGTTGCCCAGTTGGCTGCTGTCCCCCACCGCCGTGACGGTGCCGTCAGCGAAGCTGGAGATGACGGTCCCGGCATCGGCGGCGATGTCCGTGCCGTAGTGGAAGGCGTTCTCCCGCCATCCGAAGCCGTCGGTGACGGTCCCCTGCACCGGGGCGGCGTAGGCAAAGCCCAGCACCTGCTGGGTCAGGCACACGTCCTCTGGGGTGTTCTCCGCCGTGTAGGTGGCTGCGGCGGGCTGCGCCTGCCGGGGGCCGAACACCGCCGTGTAGGCGTCGTCCAGTGCTCCGGTCAGAGAGCCGTCAAAGGCGTGACCTACGGCCGAAAAGGCCGCCGTAAAATCTGTGTCGCCGCCCATCAGTGTCAAGAGTCTCTGACGGTAAGGCTCCAGCGTGTCCGGGGCCGTCAGCTTTATGGCCACCACCCCCAGCAGCAGCGCTCCGCACACCACCAGTTGCCACAGGCGGCCCACGGCGGGGCGGGGCCTCCGGCCTGCGGTGGGCCTGCGCTGCGGTGTGCGGCGGGCCATCGGGCGGCGCAGAGGCTGCCCGTGTGCCAGTGTGCGGCGGGCGGGCCGGCGGTGCTTTGTCTCGGTCATGCCATCCCCTCCTTTTGCGCTTAGTGTATGCGCCCTTCGGGCAGGGCAGAACCTCCGGGATGGAGGGAAATTTCCCTCTTGACAGAAACGTTTCTGCACCGTATAATAGTTAGGCTGACGGGGTGTAGCGCAGCTGGTAGCGCGCTTGGTTCGGGACCAAGAGGCCGGGGGTTCAAGTCCCCCCACTCCGACCATGCAGAGTGTCCTTATAGGATCTGAGTATCCTGTAATGGACACTCTGCTTTTTTATTTCCCACAAAATTCATACCGCAACCTGTTCCGGGGCGTAGCTGAGTGCTACGCCTTTTCTTGTTTCCATGATAATGTCGGCCTCCGGGATCTTCCGGCGATCCGGCACATCAAAGGCACCGATGCAGTTATAGTAGATCACGACACGCTGATCGGTAACGCCGTCCTGCTTTTCGGCGTGGTACACCTCAATGTGGTCGATCAGCTCTGCAACCATCCACTTTGTAATAGTAGTCGCATCCGTGTATCGCCGTACCGTTTCAAGAAAATCGTCAATGTCCATGCACTTGCTTTCGTCCTTTTTCAGTTCCAGCCGCAGAGCCTTGATCTTCTTGGCGTTCTCGCCCTGCTCCTGTTCGTAGCGTTTGGACATTTTGGCAAACCGGGCATCGTCGATCTTGCCGGACACATTGTCCTCATAGAGCCGTTCAAAGAGCATGGCACACCCGCTTGCGGGGCCGAAGGCTCAGCAGCAGAACAGCCGCCACCAGCTCGGCGCAGGCCACCAGCACCAGCGCATAATGCTCCCCCCGCAGCGTCAAAAAATTCGTGAAAACTCCATGCAGGCTCCTTTTATTCCCCGATGTCAGCCATCTCTCCACACGAAAACACGCCCCAATGTGGCGGAGCTTTGGATAGTCAGCGTGGAAAAATTGCTTAACGAAAAATTAAGTATATAATCTGTTTTTACTCCCATTTCTTAAGCAATGCAATCGTTTTTTCGAATTATTGTAAATAATAGTTAGTTTCATGGTTTTTATGTCGTATTTTGTAAAATTTCTTTGAAAAAAATTTCATCTGTGGAACGTCGGGCCGATGCTCCGTGCAGCTCGGGCCAAACCGGAGCGAGGCGACAAAAAAAGAGCGTTCCCTGCGGAACGCTCTTTTCCATATGAAGAATTACTTACTTCAACTCGACCTTGCCGCCGACTTCCTCGACCTGCTTCTTCAGAGCCTCGGCATCCTCCTTGGACAGACCCTCCTTCATGGTGGTGGGAGCGCCCTCGACGGCAGCCTTGGCCTCGGCCAGACCCAGACCCATGACCTCACGGATGACCTTGATGACCTTGATCTTCTGAGCGGCATCGAAGCCGGTCAGAATGACGTCGAAGTCGGTCTTCTCCTCAGCAGCGGGAGCAGCAGCGCCGGCAGCAGGAGCAGCCATGGCAGCGGCGGAAACGCCGAACTCCTCCTCCAGAGCGTGAACCAGCTCGCTGAGCTCCAGAACGGTCAGGCCCTTGATTTCTTCAATCATAGCAGTAACTTTCTCGGACATTTTGATAAGCCTCCTAATTGTAAGATGTTTTTTAGATAGGGGTCGAGACGAAACGTCTCATTACTCGGCAGCGGCTTCCTCAGCGGGAGCGCCCTGCTTCTCTGCAATTTGCTTCAGCACGCAGGCCAGAGCGGAAATGGGAGCCAGCATGGTACCCAGAACCTGAGCCTGCAGCACGGGCAGAGCGGGGATGGCAGCCAGAGCATTGACGGTCTCCAGGGAGACGACCTTGCCGTCCATGAAGCCGCCCTTGATCTCGAACTTGCCGTTGAGTTTCTTTGCGAACTCTGCGATCACACGGGCCGGAGCGACGGGGTCATCCATGCACACGGCCAGAGACGTGGCGCCGTTGAGCTGATCGTCCAGCTCGTTCAGGCCCACATTGTTGAAAGCAAAGCGCAGCAGGGTGTTCTTGACGACAGCGTAGTCAATGTTGTTCTCACGGCACTGGGTACGCAGAGTGGTATCCTCTGCCACCGTGATGCCCTTGTAATCAACGATGACACCGGCAGCTGCGTTCTGCAGCTTCTCGGTCAGCGCCGCCACGACGGCCTGCTTCTCAGACAGAACTTTTGCGTTGGGCATTTCTTTGATTTCACCTCCGGAAAAATTGTCGGTGCGTTCAAAAAAAGGAAACCGTCCCTGTATCCAAGGACACAAGGACGGTGTAAGCAATCAAAATCGATTTGCCATCCTCGGCAGGACTTACGGCTTGCGCCACCTGCTGTCTTTGGAACGCATCAAATATTATACCAGCGGCCGGGCGCTTTGTCAAGCACCCTACCGAAGATATTGAAGCGTTTCGGGTCGAATCGGCCCGGTGCAGCGTCAGATCTGCTTGTTGGCGTTCATCTTCACGCCGGGGCCCATGGTGGCGGCAGCCACGCAGGACTTGATATACTGGCCCTTGGCAGCGGCGGGCTTGGCCTTGATGATGGCGCCGATGAGAGCAGAATAGTTCTCATACAGCTTGTCAGCGCCGAAGGACACCTTGCCGATGGGGCAGTGGATGATGTTGGTCTTGTCCAGACGATACTCCACCTTACCGGCCTTGACCTCCTTCACGGCCTTGGCCACGTCGGGAGTGACGGTGCCGGCCTTGGGGGAGGGCATCAGGCCCTTGGGGCCCAGCAGCTTACCCAGACGACCCACAACACCCATCATGTCGGGGGAAGCGACCACCACGTCGAAGTCGAACCAGTTCTCCTTCTGGATCTTCTCCACCATGTCCATATCGCCCACGAAATCGGCGCCGGCCTCACGGGCAGCGTCGGCCTTGTCGCCCTTGGCGAACACCAGCACACGGGCGGTCTTGCCGGTACCGTTGGGCAGCACGATGGCGCCACGAACCTGCTGATCGGCGTGACGGGAGTCAACGCCCAGCTTCACGTGCAGCTCGACGGTCTCGTCAAACTTGGCGGAAGCGGTCTTGCATACCAGCTCCAGACCCTCCTTGGGATCGTACAGGGTCCCACGGTCGATCTGCTTTGCACTGTCTTTATACTTCTTACCTCTAAACATCTCTTACACCCTCCTTATTCGCCCACGACGACGCCCATAGAACGGGCGGTGCCGGCGATCATGCTCATGGCAGCTTCCAGAGAAGCAGCGTTCAGATCACGCATCTTCAGCTCAGCGATCTTCTGAATGGAGGCCTTGGAGATGGTGGCCACCTTGGTCTTGTTAGGCACACCGGAGCCGGACTCGATGTTGCACTCCTTCTTGATCAGCACCGCAGCCGGGGGGGTCTTGGTGATGAAGGTGAAAGAGCGATCGGCGTACACGGTGATGACCACGGGAATAATCAGACCCATGTCATTCTTTGTGCGCTCGTTGAACTCCTTGGTGAAAGCGGCGATGTTCACGCCGTGCTGGCCCAGAGCGGGACCAACGGGGGGTGCGGGGGTTGCCTTGCCTGCAGGGATCTGCAGTTTTACATAACCAACGACTTTCTGTGCCATAAAGAGGCACCTCCTTCATAAAAATGTGGTAGCAGCCGGTCAAATACCGGACCTGCTCTTGGCGAGACGCACAGCATCTCTCCCACTTGCGCCGGAGGGGATGCTCCGGCCTGTGTGCGTTCGACGCACTCAGGGCTGGACGACCTCGACCTGATCGAGCTCCAGCTCTACGGGAGTCTCTCTCCCGAACATGGAGACCACCACACGAACCTTGTTCTTGTCGGCGTCGATCTCCTCCACGGTACCCATGAAGCTGGCCAGAGGGCCGTCCGTGATCTTCACGGTATCGCCCACGTTGTACAGCACCACGATCTCGTGCTTTTCCACACCCAGTGCAGCGACCTCCTCCTCCGTCAGGGGGATGGCCTTGTTGGCCTCTCCTACGAAGCCGGTGACGCCACGGATGTTGCGGATCAGATGCCAAGTGTCATCTGTCAAGATCATCTTAATGAGGACGTAACCGGGAAATACCTTGCGCTCCACTTCCTTCATGACACCCGACTCGGTGACCTCGGTGACGGTCTCCATAGGGATCTCCATCTTCAGGACCATGTCGGACATATTGCGGTTCACCACGGACTTTTCAATGGCCGCCTTCACCGCATTTTCATAGCCGGAATAGGTGTGGATGACATACCATTTTGCGTTATCAGCCATGCTCCGCTCCTTAGTGCGTAAACAGGCCGATCAGCGTCTTGACAGCCAGCACAGCCACGCCGTCAAAGATCCAGATGCAGGCGCCCACACCCAGAGAGCACAGCAGCACAGTGCCGGTGTTCTTGGCCGTGGTCTTGGCGCTGGGCCATACCACCTTCATCAGTTCGCTTCTCATTTCACGGAACCACTTGCCGTGATCCTTCTTGACTTTCTTTTCCTCTGCCATCGCTGTTTCTCCTTCCAATTACTTGGTTTCGGTATGGACCGTATGCTTTCTGCAGAAGGGGCAATACTTGTTCATTTCAAGACGGTCAGGGTTGTTCTTCTTGTTCTTCATCGTGTTGTAGTTTCTCTGCTTGCACTCATTGCATCTCAAAGTGATCTTCACTCGCATCTAACGGCACCTCCTTATTAGATTGACGGCTCCGGCCCCGCCGGACCGCCGCTTGCCTCCCTGAAGGGCGCAGCCTCTTTTCTGCGTCAGAAGCGAAAAAACGCATGAAAAGAAAGCCCATGTCCACAGGTAAGGACTATTCTAACACAGGCAAGTCCCTCCGTCAAGGCGTTTTTTCACGAAAAGGAGAAGATTTTTCATGAAAACGGCGCTTTTCTCCCCCCTTCTCCGGTTTTTTCTCTGCCACCGGTTGCGCCGGAGGGAAAAGTTGTGTATGATAGAGAAAAATTCACCCTGCGAGGTATGTGAGAATGAAGATCATGGCCATTGATTACGGCGACGCCCACACCGGCATCGCCATCTCCGACGCCACCGGCACGCTGGCGGGCTTCACCACCGTCATCGACAGCCGCAAGGCGGAGGTGGTGGTACAGGAGATCCTCCGGCTGCTCCCGGAGCACGGGGTCACGGAGCTGGTGCTGGGCTATCCCAAGAACATGGACGGCACCGTGGGTCCCCGTGCCGAGAAGGCCGCTGCCTTCGCCGAGACGCTGCGGCAGGCGGCAGACCTCCCCGTGACCCTGTGGGACGAGCGGCGCACCACGGTGGATGCCCACAACATCCTATTTAACAATGGAAAGAACGCCAAACAGCGCAAAAAGGTGGTGGATGCCGTGGCGGCGTCCCTGATGCTGGAGGGCTATCTCACCCGCAAGCGGCTGGAGGCACAGCGCCATGAGTGAGGTCTGTATCATCGGCGGCGGGGCCTCCGGCCTGATGGCGGCGCTGACGGCCCTCTCCGACCCCCGGAACCGGGTGACGCTGCTGGAGCGGCAGGGCCGGGTAGGCCGCAAGCTGCTGTCCACCGGCAACGGCCGGTGCAACCTCTCCAACCGCCATGCCTCCCCGGCTCACTACCACGGAGCCGACCCGGACTTCTGCCGCCCTGCGCTGGAGGCCTTCCCGGTGGCGGAAACGCTGCGCTTTTTCCACCAGCTGGGCCTTGTCACGGTGGAGGAGCCCGACGGCAAGCTGTATCCCCGCTCCAACACCGCCAATTCCGTGCTGGATGTGCTGCGTCTGGCGCTGGAGGGACAGCCGGATCGGCTGACCCTGCGGACCGGCGATCCCGTCACCTCCCTGAAGTGCCGGGGGCAGGGCTTTACCGTGACGCTGGAGAGCGGCGAGGTCCTCCGGGGCATGGACTGCGTCATTCTGGCCGCAGGCGGCGCCGCCGGCAGCAAGGTGGGCGGCGTGCTGGACGGCTATCGGCTGGCCAAGGGGCTGGGCCACCACCGCACGGCTCTGACCCCGGCACTGGTGCAGCTCAAGACCGATCCCACCTACCCCCGCTCCCTGAAGGGCGTGAAAAACACCGCCCGCATTACTCTGCGGCGGGGCCGGGAGGTGCTGGCGGAGAACCACGGAGAAATTCTCTTCACCGAGTACGGCGTCAGCGGCCCCGCCATCTTCGAGATCTCCCGCTATGCCATTGGTGAGGACGTGACCCTGTCGCTGGATCTGTGGCCGGAGCAGTCGGAAGCGGACACCGCCGCATGGCTGCGCCGCCGGCAGGCACTGGCGCTCCACAATCGGGAGCTCACCTGCGGACAGGCCTTCACCGGCGCCCTCCACAGCCGCCTGAGCCAGATGGCGGCCAAGTACGCCGGGCTCTCCCCCTCCCTCCCCCTGGCAGACGCCCCGGAGGAGGCGCTGGCGGCGCTGGCCCACACCTGCAAGTGCTTTGACCTGCCCGTCACCGGCACCTGCGGCTTCGATCAGGCACAGGTCACCGCCGGAGGGCTCCGCACCGACGAGTTCGATCCCCACACCCTCCAAAGCCGTCTGGTCCCAGGCCTGTACGCCTGCGGCGAGGTGCTGGACGTGGACGGCGACTGCGGCGGCTACAATCTGCAATGGGCATGGTCCAGCGGCCATCTGGCCGGGCAGCTTCGATAAAAACAGCAGGATATTGCGCATTTTACGCAATATCCTGCTGTTTTTACGGCATTTCTCTGGCTTCCTTCTTGGTCTCCATGGGATATACCGCCAGCTGATCGCCGCCGGCCGCCATAGCCAGCAGCACCTCCTCCGGGCCGTGATATCCCTTCTCCCGCAGCTTCCGCTCCAGCCACACGCCGTCCCTTCCCGCCTTCCGCAGATTCTCCGGCAGCACCCGGCCGTCTTGCACCACCGGGGTCTGGAGCAGCTCCTGCCGGGGCTGCATGGACAGATCCGCCGGTGTCACCGGCCGCTGCATGGCCGCCGGCAGGAACGTCACCGTGCCGTTGTGCTCTAAAATGGCGGTCTGGATCTGGTTGAGGTCAAAATACCCCGATACCCGGCAGTACATGAGAAATTCGTTGAGATCCATCCGGGCTCGCCGCAGGTTTTTCCGGTAGATGACACCGCTGTCCATGAGGATCAGCGGCTTGCCGATGATGAACCGCCGCACCCGGATGGATCTGTTGGTCAGCAGGGCGATGCCCCACGCCGTCAGCCCATACACCACCATGGCCCAAAGAGGTCGCAGGGGCGATTCCAGCTCCGAAGCCATTTCGGCGGCGATGGAGCCGATGGTAATGCCCATCACATAGTCAAACAGGTTCATCTGGGACACCTGCTTGTTGCCGGAGAGCTTGGTCAGCAGAAACAGGGCCGCCAGCGACCCCAGCGCCGTCAGGGTGATCTGTCCCCCCTGCTGCAGGATATCCTCCATAAAAAACGCGCCTCCCGAAGCACTGATTTTCTCTCAGTATGCCCCGGCAGGCGTATTCTTATGTGCCCTTATTCGTGGGTCCGGACGTTGATGAACTCCGCCCGCAGCTTGGAGTAGAGGATGGTCTGGCTGCTGTACAGCCCACAGTAGCCGGAGATCAGATAGCTGATGGAGCAGGCCATGGCGAAATACAGCAGATCGCCGGAGCCGAACAGCTCCACGCTGAGGATGATGGAGGCCAGCGGGCAGTTCACCGCCCCGCAGAACACCGACACCAGCCCCATAGCGGCCCCGAAGCCCGCCGGGAGACCCAGCCAGCCCGCCGCCACGCAGCCGAAGGCGGCTCCCACGAAGAAGGAGGGTACCACCTCGCCGCCCTTAAAGCCGCACCCGATGGTGATGGCGGTGAAGAGCAGCTTCCACACCCATGCCCACGGATCCGCCTGTCCGGCGATGGCCCGACCGATGACCTCCATGCCTGCGCCGTTGTAGTCTCCATTGGTAAGCAGCGTCAAACCGATGAGCACCGCCGCTCCCACCGCCACCCGCAGGTAGGGGTTTTTCAGCGTCCGCTTCAGCAGATGCTCCACCCCGTGGAGCCCCCGGCAGAACAGGATGCTGACCACGGCGCACAGCAGCGCCAGCACCATCACCAGCAGCATGGTCCGCACCTCCAGCCCCGGAACCGTCACCGTGAACCGGGTGGGCGGCACCCCCATGAGCACCGACACCAGATAGCCCGTCAAGGCCGCCGTCAGGCACGGCACCAGTCCGGCATAGTACAGAACGCCCACGCTGATGACCTCCAGTGCAAACACCGTGGCCGTCAGGGGTGTGCCGAACAGGGCGGCGAACACGCCGCTCATTCCGCACAGGGTGGCCAGCGGCAGATCCTTCTCCCCCAGACGCAGCAGCCGCCCCGCCTGATAGCCGATGCCGCCGCCGATCTGCAGGGCAGCACCCTCACGTCCGGCGCTGCCGCCGCACAGGTGGGTGATGACCGTGGACACGAAGATCACCGGCACCAGCAGCCCCGGCACCTGCTCACCAAAGTGGACGGAGGCGATGATGTCGTTGGTACCCTTTCCCTCCGTTTTGGTGAGCCGATACAGCCCCACGATGGCAAGGCCCCCCACCGGCATCAGGTACAGCACCCACGGATGGGCCAGACGCGCCTGCGTGGCGGTGTCCACGCCGATGTGGAACAGGGATCCGATGATCCCGCCCACCAGTCCGATGACGCCGCCCAGTACCATCCATTTCAGCAGCGTCACCGCATATTGTCCGATGTGGGCCACCCGCTCCTTCAGCCGTTCCATGTCCCGTCCCTCCGCTTTTTTTACAGCATCTTTATATCCTGTCTGTTATATCATTTCCTGCGGCGCCTGTCAATCGCCGCCGCTGCCGCCCTACGAAATTTTTGTCAAGCTGAAAATCTTTCAGCCCATCTCACATTTTTTATTTTTCCCTGTTGATTCTCACGACGGGATGCACTATAATATGGGTAACTGGCAAAAACAAGGAAAACAACGCTTGAATGGAAAAAGGAGGAACCACAAGATGAAATACGGTCGTACATTCAATTTCTCCGCCGGTCCCGCTATGATGCCGGAGCCCGTGCTGGAGGAGATCCGGGACGAGATGATGAACTACCGCGGCAGCGGTATGTGCGTCATGGAGATGAGCCACCGCTCCAAGGTGTTCCAGCAGATCGCTGACGAGGCCGAGGCCGACCTGCGCAAGCTGATGCACATCCCCGACAACTACAAGGTCCTGTTCATTCAGGGCGGCGGCACCGTGCAGTTCGCCATGGTGGCCATGAACCTCATGAAGAACGGTAAGGCCTGCTATGTGGAGACCGGCGCATGGTCCAAGAAGGCCATTGCCGAGGCCAAGAAATTCGGTGAGGTGGACGTCATCGCCTCCTCCAAGGATAAGAACTTCTCCTACATCCCCGATTGCAGCGATCTGGACATCCCCGACGACTGCGATTATGTCTACATCTGCGAAAACGAGACCATCAACGGCACCACCTGGAACAAGCTGCCCAACACCAAGGGCCATGTGCTGGTGTCCGACCAGTCCTCCATGTTCCTCTCCCGCCCCTGCAACGTCTCCGACTACGGCCTGATCTGGGCCGGTGTGCAGAAGAACGTGGGTCCCGCCGGCATGGCCGTGGTCATCATCCGTGAGGACCTGATCCGTGACGATCTGGACCCCAAGACCCCCATCTACCTGATGTACAAGACTCACGCCGACAACGGCTCCATGTATAACACTCCCAACTGCTGGGCCATCTACTGCTGCGGCAAGGTATTCAAGTACCTGCTGAACATGGGCGGTCTGGAGGAGATGGAGAAGCGCAACATTGAAAAGGCCAAGGTGCTGTATGACTTCCTGGATTCCTCCAAGCTCTTCAAGGGTGCCGTGGTACCTCAGGACCGCAGCCTCATGAACGTCCCCTTCGTCACCGGCGACAAGGATCTGGATGCCGCCGTGGTGGCCGCCTCCAAGGAGGCCGGCTTCGACAACCTGAAGGGCCACAAGTCTGTGGGCGGTCTCCGGGCCTCCATCTATAACGCCATGCCCAAGGAGGGTGTGGAGGCTCTGGTGGAGTTCCTCACCAAGTTCGAGGCTGAGCATCAGGCGTAACGTCTGTCTCTCGGGACGCAGGTCCGGAAAACCGGACCAATCGCCACATTCCGACAACAAAACGTATCATCGAAGGAGAATATTACTATGCGTATTCTTATTACAGACGGTATGGACAAGGCCGCCATGGCGCAGCTGCGTGAGCTAGGTCACGAGGTGGTGGAGCAGTTCTATGAGCCGGATCAGCTGGGCGCCGCCCTGCGGGACTTTGACGCCGTGGTGGTCCGCTCCAAGACCAAGGTCCGTGCCAACCACATCGACGAAGCCAAGGGCGGCAAGCTGAAGCTCATCATCCGTGGCGGCGTGGGTGTGGACAACATCGACGTCAAGTACGCCGAGGAGAACGGCATTGCCGTCCGCAACACCCCCGGTGCCTCCTCCCAGTCCGTGGCGGAGCTGGCCATGGGCCATATGTTCGCCTGCACCCGCTATATCTCCATCGCCGGTCACACCATGCGTGAGGGCAAGTGGGAGAAGAAAGCCTACGGCAAGGGCATCGAGCTGCAGGGCAAGACCCTGGGCATCATCGGCTTCGGCCGCATCGGCCAGCATCTGGGCGTCATGGCAAAGGCCATCGGCATGAACGTCGTCGCTTACAGCACCACCCGCCGTCCGGAGGTGGAGGCCAAATTCGGCATCCCCTATGTGACGCTGGAGGAGCTGCTGGCCCAGTCTGACTTCATCTCCCTCCACGCTCCCGCCGCACCCGGCGCTCCCCTCATCAACGCCGATACCATCGCCAAGATGAAGGACGGCGTGGTCATCATCAACACCTCCCGTGGCGCCAACGTGGACGAGGATGCCCTGCTGGCTGCTCTGGAGTCCGGCAAGGTCCGGGCCGCCGGTCTGGACGTCTACGCCGACGAGCCCACTGCCAACGCCGCTCTGTACAGCCATCCCATGGTGTCCTGCACGCCCCACATCGGCGCTGCCACCGTGGAGGCTCAGAAGCGCATCGGCACCGAGATCGTGGATATCATCCGCAGCTTCTGATCTCCCTATTATGCAAGAAAAGAAGGGGTACGGCAGAGCCATACCCCTTCTTTTTCACCGCCTCGCAAGAATGCAGCCTGTGAGCACCGCTCACAGGCTGCATTTTCGTTTCTCTATTTACGGTCGTTTCCACCAGCTGCCGCCGCCTCCAACGCCGCCGGAGTCCTCAGCACCGCCGGTATCCGGCGTGGTGGGATCTGTCGGATCCGTGGGGGGTGTCGGTTTGGTGGGGTCGGTAGGTGTCACCGGTGTGATGGCCTTCTGGTGCGCCGGGCAGATATCATCCTTGGGATCGTTGGGCGTAGCGGAGCCGTCCAGCACCTTCAACAGGTACTCATGGTCCCTGGCCTTGATATCGTTGAACAGCGCCCGGTTCCAGTCCAGCACCGCCACCTGCTTCACCTTGTCCTTGGGGCAGTACTGTGTGGCAATGTGCTTCCCCTCGGTGCAGTAGTCCACCAGCTTGTGGACGTTGCAGGTCGCCGTGGGAGCCGTATCCGCCGCCACCGTCACGGTGCGGACCCGGCTGCCCCGCAGATCCTTGGTGCAGGCATCCGTGGCCAGCAGGCCGCTGTCGGAGCACACCGTCACCTGCGTCAGGCCGGTGCAGCTGTCGAAGGCCTTGTCCTCCAAATCAGCATGGATCTCCCGCATCACCTGCTTCCACAGCTGCGCCGAGCCGTTGCCCATACCGTAGGACAGCTCATCGTTGGACTCATAGCCCGTCCATACCGCAGCGCAGTAGTAGGGGCTGAAGCCCACGAAATAACGGTCCCGGTTGTCATCCGTGGTACCGGTCTTACCGGCGATGGTCATGCCGGAGAAATATGCCTCCGTACCGGTACCGCTGGTGATAACGCTCTCCAGTATATCCCGCAGCAGATAGGCGGTAGTCTCCTTCATGGCGCTGTGGGCGGAGGTCTCGTTCTCCATGACGACATTCCCCTCGGAGTCCTCCACCCGCAGCCATGTCCGGGGCTTGGTGTATACGCCGTCGTTGGCGATGGCGGCATAGGCCGCAGCCATCTCCTCCGTGGTGACACCCACGTCGTAACCGCCCAGGCCCATGTTACCGGACTGCTGGCTGTCCCGCTGGGTCAGGGTGGTGAAGCCCAGCTTCTCCACCATATAATTATAGGAGGCCGCCGAGCCGTAGCTCTCATTGACCCGCACGGCGCAGGTATTCAGAGACTCCACCAGCGCCGTCCACACAGTGGTCAAGCCGTAGAAACCGGAGTGGGAGTTCTTGGGCCATGCGCCGTAGCCGTCCAGATCCCGGACGGGATAGTCGTCGATGGCGGAGGCAGCGGTGATGGTACCGTCGTCCAGCGCCGGGGCATAGTCGGAGATGGGCTTGGTAGCAGAACCGCACTGCCGGGGCTCCGTGGCCCAGTTCCAGCCACGATCCACCGTCTTGGCGCCCAGACCGCCCACCATAGCCACCACGTTGCCGTTGGAATTGTCCACCAGCGTGATAGCCGCCTGCAAGGGCTTGCCGTAGTCGTCCGTATACTCCACCAGATCGCTGTTTTCAAAAACGCTCTCCGCAATGGACTGGAGCTTGCTGTCCTGCAGCGTATAGATCTTATAGCCGCTGCTGTAGATCTTGCTGACGGCCTTCTCCTGTGCCGTGCGGACGTTGCCGTTCTCGTCGGGTGCATCGTCCTCCAGCCCCAGCTTCTCCACCAGCGCCGCCGCCACATCGGAGATGACCTGATCCGTATAATAGGAGTTGTTGGCGGTGGACTGCACGGTGGGCTTCTCCGGGGTCTCCTGATCCTCCGTAGGCTCGGTGAAATTGCCGAGATTCGTATACCCGTCGCTGAACTGGACCTCCTCCGCCGCGGCGGCATCATAGGTGGCCTGATCGATCTTCTCCTGACTGAGCATCTCGCCCAGGATGGTCAGCTGCCGCTCCCGGTTGTTCTCACGGGTCCAGTCGCTGAGCAGAGGATCATACATGGAGGGATTGTTGGTGATGCCGATGAGACAGGCACACTCCGCCAGCGTCAGGTCCTTCACATCCTTGTGGAAGTACATCCGGGCAGCCGTCTGCACGCCGTAGCACTGCTCTCCCAGATAGATGGTGTTGAGATACATCTCCAGGATCTGGGACTTGGAGTAATCCTTCTCCAGCGCCAGCGCCCGGTAGATTTCCGTGATCTTCCGCTTCACCGTCACCTGATTGTCGCCGGTGACGTTTTTCAGCAGCTGCTGGGTGATGGTGGAGCCGCCCTGTGTGCCGCTGCCGGTCAGGGTTCTGGTGATAGCCCGCAGGGTTCCCTTCCAGTCCACCCCGTGGTGGGTCTCGAAGCGCTTGTCCTCGATGGCGATGGTGGCCTCCTGCAAATACTTGGGGATGTCCCCGATATCCACCCAGATGCGGTTTTCATCGCTGAACAGCGTCTGATACATCTCCCATGTCTCGCCGTCCGTCCCCAGACGGTACAGCTCCGTGGATACCTTCCGGTCATATTCGGACATATCCACCTCTACGTGGCCCTTCAGGGACTTATTGATGTAGGTCATGAAGATCCCCACAAAAATGGCCATGGTCAGCACGCCCACCAGCATGATGGTGCCGATGACGCCCCAGACCCTCTTGGCCCGTCCCTTCCCTCGGTTTTTCCTCTGATGGGCGCTCTGCTCTGCCTTATCACGGTCGTTGGAGTGTTCTTTCATGGACAGCGCACCTCACTTTCTGTTTCGTTGTTCCGGCCGCCGACGGGCGGCCTCAGGCTTTTTATACGGCTTCTCCCTGCCGCCCTGCTCCGGAAGGTCCCGGCTGCGGCAAAAAGCACATATTAAACCAATATAAGAGTTATTTTACCACACCTGTCAACCGATAAAAATACCTTTTTGCACAAAAAACGCAATCACCGTATCCTTTGACCCGGCACATAGGTTCCGTTTTGTGCTGCTTTTCCAATTTTTGCACGGAAATCGGCAGCGCCGCCCTCTTGCAATTTCTGTGGAAATCCGTTATAGTAGGGGAAGATCAACCTATGCAGGAGGTATTTTCTCATGAGCGATGAGTTTGGCCCCAGCTTTATCACCCTCACCGACGAGGACGGCAACGATATCGAGCTGGAGTATGTGGACGCACTGGAGCACGAGGGGCAGACCTATATGGCCTTCTTCCCCGCCGTGGAGGACGAGGCGGACGAGGAATCCGAGGACTACGGTCTGGTGATCCTGAAATCCGTCACGGAAAACGGCGAGGAGCTGCTCAGCACGCTGGATGACGAAGCGGAGCTGGAGAAGATCTACGAGCTGTTCATGGAGCAGCTGCTGGCCGACGAGGAAGAAAATTCCTGACCATTTCTGCGAAAACCCCTTTTATTTTTCCCGCAGGTCTGTTATAATAAGACCATCGCCGAAAGGCGAGGTCCCGCAGGGATGTGACGGGTCTTTTTTATCCTCACATTTTGTTATAGGGGATGTCGGATCAGTATGTGGATCGCAGGCCTCCCGGCTGCCGTCTGCGGCTGGAAGTTGGAAGCGGTGAAGCACGCTGGAGACAACCCACCTGCTGAAACGGTGCAGGTTATAACTTGGCCCCCACGCCCGGCGGGACAACTGGTAAAAGCCCGGTCAGCTCCGGAAGGCCTCCGGAGCTGACCGCTTTTTCGGCCTATGGCCGGATAATTTCCGTTTTCCCCTTGCACAGCAGACAGATTTCCTGTATAATCATGATTAACTTTACGAAGTCGGGTCGTAATGACCCCTATTTTGAGAGGATGAAACAACTATGAGCGCATCAAGAGAAAAGAAGAACCGGCAGGAGGTCGCCGCCAGCGGCGTCGTGGATCCCAAGACTGCCCGTCAAGCTCAGGAGCAGGCCAAGGAGCGCCGCTCCAACCGGCTCTATGCCATCATCGCCATCGCCTTTGTGGTGGTCGCCATTGGCCTGGTGGTGTGGAACTCCAACATCATCCAGCGTGGCACCACCGCCGTCACGGTGGAGGGCGAGTCCTATTCCGCCGCCGAGGTCAGCTACTACTATCACAATGCCTATAACAGTATCGTCAACTCCAACTATGTCAGTCTCTACGGCATTGACAAGAATACCGCCCTGTCTCAGCAGAGCCTGAACGACACCGCCAAGATGATGTTGGGTGTCACCGAGGACATGACTTGGGACGCCTACTTCCGTGACGCCGCCAAGAAGAGTCTCATTCAGCTGACCATGCTGAAGAAGGGCGCCGCCGAGAAGGGCCTGACCTTCGACGACGATATGCAGAAGGAAATCGACAGCACCCTGGAGACCTTCTCCACCTATGCTAAGAAAGCCGGCTACTCCACCAGCGCTTACCTGAAGCTGATGTACGGCAACAACATGACGATGTCCACCTTCAAGAGCATTCTGAAGGACACCGTTCTGGCCTCCCACTATCAGCAGGACTACATCGACAGCCTCACCTACACCGACGAGGAAGTGGAGACCTACTATAACGAGCACAAGAACAACTTCGACGTGGCCGACTACGAGTACATCTACTTCAAGGGTACTGCCGACTCCACCAAGGATGCCGACGGCAACACCGTGCAGCCCACCGACGAGGAGAACGCCGCCGCCAAGGAGGCTGCCTCCGCCAATGCCAACGCCGCTCTGGAGGCCGTCCGCAACGGTCTTCTGATGGAGAAGGCCGCCGACAACTACGATAACGGCACCTACACCGACCGTCCCACCGGTACCTACAGCGGCGACGCCGTCACCGAGTGGGTGTTCAACGAGGAACGTCAGGAGGGTGATCTGACCCTCATCGAGAGCGGCGACAACTACTATGTGGTCCTGTTCCACAGCCGTGGCCGCAACGACTACAACACCGTGGACGTGCGCCACATTCTGTTCAAGGTGGATACCTCCGATCTGGACAGCAAGGCTGACGACTATCAGGAGAAGCTGGACGCCCGCAAGGCCGAGCAGAAGGAGGCCGCCGAGGCCGCTCTGAAGAAGTGGGAGGAGGGCGCCCGCACCGAGGACAGCTTTGCCGAGCTGGCCAACGAGCTCTCCGCCGATACCGGCTCCAACACCAACGGCGGCCTGTATACCGAGGTGTATAAGGGCCAGATGGTCACCGAGTTCAATGACTGGTGCTTCGACGAGTCCCGTCAGCCCGGCGACACCGGCATCGTCTACAACGAGGGCAGCTACACCGGCTACCACGTCGTGTACTTCGTGGGTACCGACGCCCCCTATTGGCAGGTGCAGGTTCGCAACGCCATGAAGAACGCCGACTACACCCAGTGGAACAACGCTCTCGTGAAGGACATCACCGCCACCGAGGCCTCCGGTATGAAGTACCTCGTCTGATGAATTTCCGAAAAAGACCGGCCGAGGCCGGTCTTTTTTGATACCGTCTGGAAGCAAAGGAGCCTATTTATGCACGAACAGTTTTTGCGCACCGAGATGGTGCTGGGCCAGCCGGCGCTGGAGCGCCTGCAAAGCGCCCATGTGGCCGTGTTCGGTCTGGGCGGCGTGGGCAGCTATGCCGCCGAGATCCTGGCCCGCTCCGGCGTAGGTGAGCTGACGCTGGTGGATCAGGACACCGTCAGTGTCACCAACATCAACCGCCAGCTCTGCGCCCTCCACTCCACCGTGGGCCAGTCCAAGGCGGAGGTCACCGCCCGCCGTTGCCGGGACATCTCCCCCAGCGCCGTCATCCACCCCATCTGCGCCACCTACGACGCCGCCCATCGGGAGGATTTCTTCTCCGCCCGATATGACTACATTGCCGACTGCATCGATCTGGTGACCTGCAAGCTGGACCTGATCCAGCAGGCCATGGACCGAAGGATCCCCATCCTGTCGGCGCTGGGGACCGGCAACAAGCTGGACCCCACCCTGCTGCGGGTAACGGATATCTCTCAGACCAGCGGCTGCCCACTGGCCCGTGTCATGCGGAAGGAACTGCGCAGCCGTGGCATCCGCCACCTGAAGGTGGTGTTCAGCCCGGAGCAGCCTGCCGCCACTATCCAGCTGGAGGCCCCCTCCCCCGGCCGCCGCAGCGTCCCGGCCAGTGTGCCATGGGTCCCCTCCACCGCCGGTATCCTGCTGGCCGGCACCATTGTGCGGGACCTCATCGGATGAGGGGCGGCGACATCGCCGGACTGCTGATCCGGCAGGCCCGCCTTCAGCGGGGCTGGAGTCAGGAAGGTCTGTGCCGTGGCATCTGCGCCCCCTCCTATCTGTCCAAGATCGAGCAGGGCAAGGCCGCCCCCTCCCCGGAGGTGACGGAGCTGCTGCTGCACCGGCTGGGTCTTGTCTGGACTCCGGAGCCGGAGGGCTTAGCGCCCTGCTGGAAGGCCCTGCTCTCCGGCAGCCCGAATTTCGATTCCCTCTATGAACAGCTGGTGCAGCCCCGGCGGGAGATTCTTGCATCCAGTCCGCTGGCAGCGGACGCCCTGCTGCTGGATGCCTTTTACGCCGACGAGATGCGCCCTCTGCCGGTGGAGTGGGAGCCCTTCCTCTCCACCCGGCAGCTGGCCCTGCATCGGAGCCTTCAGGGCCGGTGGGAGGAGGCGGTACGGCTGGAGCCGCTGCCGCTGCTGGCTGCCCACTACGGAGAGTCCCTCTACGCCGAGGGCGAATACACCGCCGCCATCGAGGTGCTGCGGGACGCCTACCGCTCGGCATCGGACGCCGGCTACCCCTACCTGATGCTGTCCTGCCGCCTGTGGATGGGCAACTGCTACTCGGATCTGGGCCGCATGGAGGAGATGCTGACCCACTACTCTGTAGCGGAGCGTCTGGCAGAAGCCTTGAGGGATACCGGCAGCTTGTCTGCCCTCCGCTACAATGTTGCCTCCACTCAACTGGAGCTGGGTCAACCGGAAAAGGCCCTGCCCTACTTTGCCTCCCTCCCCCGCCCCGGCTTTCTGGACCTGCACAAGCTGGCCATCTGCCACGAGCAGTTGGGCCATCGGGAGCAGGCGCTGGCCGCCGTCCAGCAGGCGGAGCCTATGGCCTCCGGCGAAATGGAGCAGCGGATGCTGGCGCTGGTGCGCTATCGGCTGGAGCACCCGGACTACCTCCACGACGATACCTACGGCACCCAACTTCTGGATTGCTTCCAGCGTCTGCGAGACACATATCCTATGGGCTTCACCCGCTTCCACCTGCCGTGGGTGCTGGCGTGGTACAAGGCCAACCGTCAGTACCGTCAAGCCTGCCGCCTGTTGGAGGAGTTTCCTGCAAAATAGCATTTTTACCCCATTAAGCGGGTCATCACGGGAATAACTTTCCCACGATGACCCCCTTTTCTTTTGTAAGCAGCTGTGGGATAATCATAGCAGTGAGGTGAACGCTATGAAACAAACTCTCTGGACACGGAATTTTACCCGCATCACCGCCGCCACGACGCTGGGCGCTGCCGGCGGCATCATCAGTCAATTCGCCCTGTCCTTTCTGGTCTTTGACGAGACAGGCAGCACTCTGGCCTCGGCGCTGGTGGTGGCCATTCAGCTGATCCCCATGGTGCTGCTGCCGCTGGTCGTCGCCCCCATGATGGACCGCCTGCCCCGCAAGCCCTTTCTGGTGTGGGGCGACCTGCTCAACGGCTTGTGCTACGCCGGGGCGGGACTGTTCCTGCTGCACAGTGCCTTCTCCTACACCGCCTATCTGGCCTTTTCCCTTCTGGTATCGTGCCTTGCAGCCTTCGATGAGCTGGCCTACAACAGCTTCTACCCCCTGCTGCTGCCGGAGGGACAGGAGGAGCGGGCCTACACCGTCTCCGCCATGCTCTATCCCATTCTGAAGGTCCTCATGATGCCGCTGGCGGCGCTGCTGTACGACACCTTAGGCGTGGGACGGCTGCTGCTGATCCAAGGCGCACTGTCGGTGCTGGCCGCCCTCATCGAAAACCGCATCCATGTGCAGGAGAGCCGCCGGGATCAAGAGCCGCTGCTGTCCCTGAAAACCTGGTGGCGGGACATCCGGGAGGCCGCCGCCTATCTTCGGCAGGAGCACGGCCTCCACGGCCTCTATGAGTACATGGCCGTCACCAACGGCATGGCCATGGGCTATTCTCCTCTGCTCATCGCCTTCTTTCGCACAGCGCCGGGCTTCACCACCGCCATGTACTCCTTCTTCTCCGTGGCGGAGTTCGCCGGGCGCACCATCGGCGGCGCCGTCCGCTACCGCTACTCCCTGCCGGAGCGAAAGCGATTCGGCTTCCTGTTCGGGGTGTATCAGACCTACGAGCTGATGGACGCCTGCCTTCTGTGGCTGCCGTATCCCCTGATGCTGGTGAACCGAGCTGTCTGCGGCTTTCTGGGCATCCAGAGTGCCACCATCCGGCAGGCGGCGGTGCAGCGCTACATCCCCGACCGGCTACGGGCTCGGCTCAATGCCTATGAGTCCATGCTCTGCACGGCGGCGGGAGCGGTGCTGTCGCTGGCCATCGGTGCTTTGGGCGAGGTGCTGGACTATCGGCTCTGCATGACCATCTGCGGCTTGATCGCCATGGCGGTTTGCTGGCTGACGGTATTCCTGCGGCGGCGTCAGGTGCAGCTGGTGCTGACTGACCGCCCCGGTGAGGCCCAGCCCGATACACTTTCATAACGCTCCATTCTAAAAAGAAGGCCCCAAAGGCATCTGCCTTTGGGGCACCCTCCGTAAGGAAGGGACTCCAATGATTTGTATTTAGCTTTTTTCGCGGATTGTGGTGTCATGATCCGATGCTTGCTATCCCTGTGGACACGACGGCAAATGCTTCGTATTATTTATTTATAATAACTCCTTTGTACCAAGTCGGAATGGATTTCGTCATATTCTCATACCAGCTTAGTACATCTTTTGCTTGATTTATCATTACTTGAATTTGGCTCTGCCCAAAAGGAATTGCCCAAGGCACAGAAGATAAAGTATTACTGCTAATATAAAGTGCGAGCAACTCCCAAAACGGAATTGGTACGTCATTGCTGAAGTATCCGTTTACCATTCCGGTTGCAAACAAAGGGGTAGCTTGAGCGCACCACACAATGCGGTTAAATTCTTCCCACGGATCTCCGAAGTCATTTCTATTAAAATCAATGATGTAGAGTCGCTTATCATTCCCTATCATCATATTGCCGATATGGTAATCTCCGTGCTGATAGGTTCGAGGGCGACCGCTGAGCAAATATCTGTGAGCGTTAATGTAATCAATGAAGGCTTGCCCATTTTCGTACTTGACAGGACATTCTTCATACATCTTGATTTTGTGGTCTGCTTTACGATTAAAATAGATTTCCCAATCTTCTATTTCTTTCGGAGCGGGGATTTTATGAATTTCTTTTAATATTTTTCCCGCTTCAAAACCATAAGAATACTGTTCTTGGTTTGTTAAATTATGTATATTTTCTTCTGCATCAATGCCATCTATCCAAGTTTGAATAGAATAAACTCCTTCATCAAATGTGCCGAACTCTAAGGGGCGGCACATTGGTACACCGAGAGCTGCTACCTGACCCATAAGTTCATATTCGCTTTTCTTCCTGTCATACTGTTCGATCGGAGAAACACGAAGCAAAAATTTATTTCCTTGCTCGTCGGTAACACAGTATTTTCTATCTTCTGACCAACCTTTATCTATTAGTTGCTTTGTAATAAATTCATGTTGTGGCATAGCCTTTCATCCTTTCAAAGAATTATTTGCCTTACAAAAATTATTCTTGGTAAAATTATATTTCTTATTATACAGAAAATAAAATCATTATTTACTATTTTTTGCTCCTACCGTAATCCTTCCATATGATTGTTTTTCCTATAAATCCAAATTCCGGCTGACGACAAAACCAAAGGGAGACAACTTCCTTACGGAGCGTCTCCCTTCGGTCCTTCTTTTTGCTCGATTCCATCAGCGCTGAAGGCGCTTGCCGCCGTGACGGGCCACCGCCTCGTCCCGCTTGCCAGAGGTCTGCCGCCGCCCGGTCTCTGCAGGCCGCTGTACCTCTACCGCAGGCTTAGGCACCTTCACAGCCACGGGCTCAGATACCTCCGCAGACGCAGGCTTTTCCGTCAAGGTGGGGACTTCCTCCTCCATCGCCGCAGCCTGCACCGATTCGGTGGGAGCTTTCTCTCCCGCATTCGTTGCCATACATCTCCCGGTGGGGGATTCTTCCGTTTTCTCTCCCTTTCGGCGTCGCAGGGGGAAGATGCACAGCAACGCCAGCACCACAGCAGCCCCCAGCACCAGATACAGTCCCGGCGGCCGGCTGATATAGCCGGACACATAGCCCAGCCCATCGATGCCCCACAGGGGCTGCCCCAGCACATTGTCCCAGTAGACCGGGGCTCCCTCCACATAGAAGAAGCGCCGCTCTGTGTCCACGGAACCGATGACGCCCCCCTCCAGCGATAGGTCACTGTCCGTGACGTAGGCGATGGTGTCCCCCGGCTGCAGCGTCTCCGGCTGCTCCTGCCGCACGTACAGCAGCGCCCCGGCGGACCACGGAAGCCCCTCCATGTCCGCCGGTACCACATAAGGCGTGATGCCGAAGGCCCGCACCCCCATGAGCCCCGCCGCCATCAATAGGATGCACAGGGTCAAAAGCGTCGCCAGTACGCCGCATATTCCTCTGAAAAACTTTCTCATGTTATCTCCGCTCATTTCCACAGGCTGCCGCATAGGTGTTTTTTATCATCTTACCATGTTCCCGCCCCAAAGACAAGCCCTTTCGCTATCCTCCTACCCCTTTCGCAGCTCCTTTTCCAGCTTCTCCAGCGCCCGCTTCTCGATGCGGGAGACATAGCTGCGGCTGATGCCGTATACCGCCGCCACCTGCCGCTGGGTTTGGGGCGGATGCCCCTCCAGCCCGTACCGCCTCCGGATGATGTCCGCCTCCCGCTCCGTCAGGCAGTCCCGCACCAGACGCCGCAGCAGCAGCTGCTCCTCCTGATCCTGCAGATCCGACAGCATGGTGTCGTCGGTCCCCACCACGTCCAGCAGATACAGCGAACCCCCCTCCTTATCCGTGTCGATGGCGTCGGACAGGGACACCTCCCCCTGCAGCTTCCGCTGGGAGCGGAAGTACATGAGGATCTCATTCTCAATGCACCTCGACGCATAAGTAGCCAGCTTGATGCCCCGGTCTGCCCGGAAGGTGTTGACGGCCTTGATGAGTCCAATGGTGCCGATGGAGATCAGATCCTCCTGATTGTCCGCCTGTGTATAGTATTTCTTGATGATGTGGGCCACCAGCCGGAGATTGTGCTCCACCAGCCGGTTCCGGGCCTCCAGATCCCCCTGCGCCCACCGCTCCAGACACGCCCGCTCCTCCTCCGGCGGCAGCGGCCGGGGGAACGAACCGGGATTCCCCGTCAGACGCAGGGACAAAAACAGACTGTTGGACAGCAGCAGCAACGCCGCAGACAGCATACAGATCCCTCCTCTTCTGCCAGCCTATGCCCTCAGAGGAAGTCCCTATGCTTGACGCAGCGCCAGAAGTGGGGTGCAATATATTGCAGAATAATTAAAACGTTTCTATCTCCATCAAATTTTCTGGAGGATCATATGGGTTTCATCTATCAGGAGGCCAATGCATACGGCGTAGAGGCCTTGGTGGCCTTGGAGCGCCACTACACCCCCACGGAGGAAAAATACTGCACCGCCGTCACAGAGGCCGTCCGCATCTGCGACACCTACGGCATCCCGGAACGGGAGCTGGTGCCGCAGGTGCGCCATATCGCCGCCGCAGAGGAGTACCTGCTGGAGCACCTGTCAGAGGACGAGGAGACGCTGCAATTCCTGTTCACTCCTCTCTCCGGCAGCAACACCTGTCTGGCATGGTTTCTGGTCTGGGATTATGTTCGCCCCGGCGGCGAAAAAGCTTATAAATATACAGGCCACACACCCCAGCAGCGGCTGCGGGACATCATCTCCGCCGTGGGACAGTATCAGGAGGACCCCCTCCCCCCGTCGCAGCAGCTGGACACCATCTGCGACCTCATCGACTACATGGACCTCACCCGCCTGCCCCCTGCCGACCGGTGGCGGCTGCTGACGCTGTACGCTCATCTGGAGGAGTACGAGCGCACCGCCTGCCGCATCGTGGAGCAGTCCGCCGCCCTGCTGGCACAAGTGATGCAGACGCCGGAGACGGACCGTCTGCTGCGGCAGTGTCTGGAGCAGACACGGGAGAACACCCCCCGTCTTATGAGCGCCTTTGCCCAGTCCCAGACGCTGTCCGACCAGAGCATCACCTTTCTGCCCTGCGTCATGTCCTTCAACTCCATGCGCTTCCTCACCGGCGACGACCACATCACCGTCATCGCCGGGGTGCTGTACTGGCCCATCCTGCGCCTGACGGAGAAATACGCCGCCAACGACGAGCATCTGCTGGCCTGCCTGAAAACGCTGGGTGACAAGAGCCGTCTGGATATCCTGAAGCTGCTGAAGGAGCAGGACCGCAGCGGGCAGGAGCTGGCCAAGGAGCTGGGCATCTCCCAAGGCACCGTCTCCCACCACCTGAACGTGCTGGTGCGGGACGAATTCATCCGTATCGCCAAGGACGGCAGCCGCCTGCGGTGCAGTTTGGCCCCGGAGGCCATCGAGTCCATGGTGGACGATATCCGCCGCCTTCTTTTGTAGCCAAAGGGTGCACAACTCCATCCGAAAAGACCGCCGCCAAGGTCCAGCAGACCCTGCTGCGCCGTCAGGCCACGGTGCAGTCCCGTCTGGGCCGCTCTCTGCGGCAGGAGCAGGTGGATTATACCTATTCCTATACCATGCTCTTCAACGGCTTCGCCCTGCGGACCGCCCGGAAGAATCTGGAGACCATCCAGAGCACCAAGGGCGTCAGCCGTGCCTTCGTGGCAGGCTCCTACACCCTGCCCACCGTGGAGCAGGCCGATACGCAGGCCCTGCAGGTGGCGCTGGCCACCAATCAGTTCACCGGTAAGGGCATGACCATCGCCGTGCTGGAGCAGGACGGCAAGACCTACATGAGCAGCCACGACTAGGCGCTGGATGTCACCGTTTCCGGCGACAAGACCGTGACGCTGGCTGCCGGGGCCATCGGCGACGTGAAGGTCAGCGTCTCCCTCTCCCAGAGCCAGAAGGCCAAGCTGGACGCCGCCTATGAAAACGGCATCTATGTGGAGGGTTTCGTGGTGCTCACCGCCAAGGATGGCAGCGCAGATCTGTCCATCCCCTTCCTGGCCTACTACGGCGACTGGTCCGCCCCCGGTATGCTGGACTACGCCACTATGCTCAATGAGGATACCGTGCCTTACAGCCATCTCTCTACCGAACTGGGCGCATACTTCACCAGCAGCTTTGCCTATCGTCTGGGCGCCAATCTGTCCGTGACCATGGGCGGGGCAGAGAAAACCTCCCTGAAGGCCGAGCATATCACCGTCTCCCCCAACGGCGATACCTATATGGACGGCGTGGAATTTGTCAACGTCAGCCAGATGCGCAGCGCCTCCGCCCTGCACTTCACCGTCACCAACGCCGACGGTCAGGAGGTCTGGAGCGACGCCGTTACCAACGTCCCCAAGACCATCTATGTGTCCTCTCAGGGCGGCCCCATTCCCGCCACCATGTATCAGGATATGGCTCCTGACGCCTGGTACGGCACGGACAATGAGGGCAATGCCCTGCCTGACGGCCAGTACTACTACACCATCACCGCCGATCCCGTCACCGATCACGAGAGCCGCAATGTCCGGGATACCCTGACCTTCCCTGTATACATCGATACCCAGGCTCCCCAGCTGGACCAGGGCTGCGTGACCCTGAGCACTGGCGCCGACGGCCGCACCACCCTGGGGATGCAGGTCTCCGACGAGCATCTGTATCTGGATACCGAGATCTTCGTGGCCAATGACGACGGCACCATCAGCCCCAGTTCCGAGAATATTCTCCATAAAAACGTGGGTCTGGCGGATATGCCCGATGTCACCTCCGACGCCGTGTCCGTGGATGTCACCGACTACGCCGGCAAGCTCCTGTATGTCCAGCTGTCCGACTGGGGCTACAACTACGCCGCCTATCTGGTGCAGCTGCCCGACACCTTCGAGGGCACCACCCTGTCCCTGTCCGATACCACCGCCCTCCTGTTCACCGGTGAACAGCAGCAGCTGGTGGCCTTCGACACCGATACCGATACCGCTCTTACCTGGACCAGCAGCAATGCCGGCGTGGCCTCCGTCGACGACAGCGGCCTGATCACTGCCAAGGCCCCCGGCGTCACCACCGTCACCGCCACTACCGCCAGCGGTGCCTCCGTCTCCTGCGTGGTGGGCGTCAGCGATCAGCTGACCTACACCGGTCTGCGTCTGGACTTCGATGAGATGACCACCACCATGTACTTCGATTCCACCATCGACCTGCCCGGCGTGTATCTGGAGCCCTACGGCTTTGCCCTCTCCGGCAAGCACAACCTCTACGGCACCGAAGGCCTCACCTGGAGTGTCTCCGATCCCACCATTGCCGACTTGGATGAGTACAGCAAGACCACACTGGTGGCCAATAAGGACGGCAAGTCCGGCGACGTCACCGTCACCGCCGAGTATCAGGGCATGACCGCCTCCTTCACCCTCCATGTGGGCCCGTACCCCGGCTCTGTGGAGCTGTACCACGTCTGGATCCAGGCCCGCAGCAACCGCATCTTCCTGCAGGGCAAGCAGGGCATCGTGGGTGCCGGCCGTGACGGCATCCACGCCACGGATACCGCCGCCACCAGCGACGATCAGATCATCACCTTTACCAACAGCGATCCCAATGTGGTGGACCTGACCAACCCCGTGATCCGTGCCACCTCCAACCGTGATCTGCCCGATGAGTGCGCCTTTGTGGACGCCAGAGATCCCGGCAATGCCGTCATCACCGCCACCGCCACCAGCATCACCCAGGATACCGTCCAGTGCTTCGTCACTGTGGTACCCAAGCGGTACGACGGCATTCAGGCCACCCAGGATACCATTCCTCTGAAGCTGGGCCAAGGTGCGGACCTCACGCAGTACCTGACCCTGCTGGACGAGTCCGGCGTGGTGATCCCGGAGCTGAATCCCGTCAACTACACCAGCCTGGATGAGAGCATTCTCTCCGTGGATGAGTCCGGCCACGTCACCGCTCTGCACACCGGCACCGGCATGGTGCGGGCGTTGCTGAACACCGGTGACTACGCCCTCATCGCCGTGGAGGTCACCTGCGATCACGACCACACCACCCGCACCGAGACCCCCGCCACCTGTACCGAGGACGGCTCTGTCACCGTCATCTGCGATGACTGCAATGAGGTACTGTCCACCGAAACGCTGCCCGCCACCGGTCACAGCACCGTGGTGAAAAACGCCAAGGACGCCACCTGCACCGAGCCCGGCTACACCGGCGATAAGGTCTGCACCGTCTGCGGCGAGACCGTCAAGACCGGCGAGGTCATCCCCGCCGCCGGTCACAGCTACAAGGATGGCAAGTGTACCGTCTGCGGCGCCGCCGATCCCAACGCCAACAGCGGTGGCAATACCGGCAATAACGGCACCGACAGCCCCAACACCGCTGACGGAGCCGCCATGGGCCTGTGGCTGAGCCTGATGACCGTGGCCGTTCTGGCCGGAGCCGTTCTGGTTCTCGGCAAGAGGTACCGGGCCTGATTCCCCCCCTTCGCAGCGCTCCTCTTAGGCGATAAAAGCCCTTGGCGGCGTAGCCCCTTGGTGGCATAGCCCCTTGACGGCGTAGCCCCTTGGCGGCGCAGCCCCTTGGCGGCACAGCCCCTTGGTAGCAAAGCCCTTCGGCGGCAAGGCCCCTTGAAATAGCGCATCTCTCTTTCTGTAAAGGCGGAGGGGGGGCCCTACCGGGTCCCCCCCTCCGCCTTTTGCTTTTCCGAAACCACCCGGCTTCTCCGCCATCGCCTGATTTCCCGCTGCTTCCTGATTTTCTCGATACCATTTCATCTTCTGATCCGATTCGATTTTTGATGCCACTTTTCCCTGATGCCGCCACGCTGCCAGAATCGAAAAATCCGGAGCGGCTCTGTGGCCCTTCTGCGCCTCAGTATTTTCTCCATGCGAAATATTCAAAAAATTCATGCTCCCATCGGGAAAATTTTTCCGGAAAAACATTGCCATTTCTCCGAATTTCGTATATACTGGGAAGTGTATAGATCATTCCTCCCTGCGCCGCAAGCAGGTGAGCTCTCCTCCTGTACAGCCGCATCCGGCGGCAAGCAGGCGGGGAAGGTAAAATTGCCTTCCCCGCCTTTTTTTGCTGTTTTTCTATTCTGCCGGTATTCATATTTTCAGCGTTGTCATTGCTCCGTATTTTCGCTCTCACGGCTCTGCTATCGTTCCGGTACCTGCGCTTTCGGCACCGCTGCCGAACCGGCTTTTGCACTTCTCCGGCTTCTTTGATCGGCCCGATATTCCCCCGTTTCCGACTCTGTCATCGGCATGGATCCCACCTTTTCCCGGCGCTGCTATCATCTCGGCTCCTGCTTCTTTTCGGTGCCGATCATATGCCGGTATTTTCTCTTTTCCGGAATCGATAGCAGTCCGGAGCCCGGAAGTTTTTTCTCTGCCGGTGTTCCGTTTTTGGATTTCAGAGAGGGCTGCTTTTATCCCTTTGGATTTTTGCGCTGTCGTTTTTTCGGTCTGCATCCGCCGGTTTTGTCCAGTTACTGCCCCATTTTCTGACCTTGGAGCGTCCCGGTTTTTGTCCAGCTTTTGTCCAGCATTGGACACCTTTTTGTCCAGCCGCCGGTGGTGCCTCCCTTATTGAACCTCTTTGGAAAGCTTCTTATCCTCCGGTTTCGATCCGCAGGGGGCCTTCGGTTTTTTATCCTTCACCAAAATGAACGAGGTGATGAGCGCCGTCAGGGGGACCGCCAGAATGACGCCGATGCTGCTGGCGATGCCGCTGATGACCTCCGTGGCCATATAGGGGGAGCTGATGAGCTGCCGGGGATCCAGCCCCAGCGAATACAGATAGATGATGAAGGACAGGCCGCTGCCCAAAAATGCCAGGATCAGGGTGTTGGTCATGGTACCCACCATATCCCGGCCGATATTCATACCGGAGCGGAACAGAGCCCGGCCGTCCCGGTCCGGGGCCACGGTATGTACCTCCGTCAGCGCAGAGGAGATGCTCATGGCCACGTCCATCACGGCGCCCAGCGCACTGATGACTACCCCCGCCACCAGCAGGCCCCGCAGGCCCAAGGGCGTACCCGTCTGCCGCAGCTGCAGCAGCGGTTCCACATCCGTCAGCCGCAGACCGTCGATTCGCAGAAGGCTCTGAGACAGCAGGCCGAACAGCAGCGCCAGCGCCGTACCGGCCACCGTACCCAGCGCAGCACACACCGTCTTGCGGCACACGCCGCCCAAGATCACCATCGTCACCACGGTGATGTAGGCGCACACCAGAAACACCGTCAGCAGAGTGGACGCTCCCTTCATCAGCAGGGGGATCAGGATCCAGAACAGGCACACCAGCGTCACCGCCAGCGCCACCAGAGACTTGGCTCCCACCTTGCCGCCCACCAGCACCGTTGCCAGCAGGAACAGGCCCACGATCACCGCCAGACCCACCGCCCGGTCATACTCGTACACCGTGGCGGTGTGGCTGCCGTCGCTATAAGTGGAGATCAGCAGCACCGCCCGCTGCCCCACCTTCAGGGGCTGGCCGTACAGCGGCCCCACATAGTTATACACCTGCATGGTCTCGCCCTTGTACTGACCGGAGCGCACCTGTGCCAGCAGCAGCTGCTCCCCCCGATAGCCGCCGTCGGCCACGGTATCCGCCTCGGTGTTGTCCGACAGGATATCCGTAACGACGCCGGTCTCGTACTCGGCATATTCATCCCCTCGGGGCTGGGGCTGCTCAAAGGTCACAGCCGCCATCCGCACGACGATGAACAGCACCAGCGCCGCCGCCAGAATGACGCAGCTCCACCGGTTCCTGCTCCACCAGGCCCCGGCTGTCAGCCGGTCCGCATTCCCCTTCTTCCGCTTCATGGGCGTTTCCTCCGTCAATGATATTTGGTTACAGCATAGCAACTTCCGCCCCTGATGTCAATAGTGTTCACTAGTCAGCTACATCTGTCAATATACTTTGCAAATATTATACAAACTTATTGCACATTTCTTACAAAATCATTGAAAAAGGGGTAGCCATTTGGGTGGCTTTATGATAGACTGTCACCATCGGTCAAAGGCGGTATGTACGGCCAAAAGCGGCGTACACGGTTTTGACCGGCGGCACTATACACGAAAGGTTTGTCTTTGCTCAACGGTATCCCCCACAGTCTGCCTGTTTCAGCTGATCGGAGCCCTTGACGCTGCCTCCGTGCCAAAAACAGGATAGCTTGTGGAAGGTCGTCTGCCCGCCGGATGCGGGTCAGGCGGCTTTGTACTATCTCCGGGGGGACGGAAGGACAGAAGCAGGCCGCCGTGTAAACGTGTAATATTGAACAGGAGGGATTTCATTGAAGAAGCGAGGACTCAGCAGTCGGATCATGTCCGTGCTGCTGTCGCTGATGATGCTGCTCTCGCTGCTGCCCACAGCAGTTCTGGCAGACGAATCAGCGACAAAGACCTACACCAAGGTCACGTCCGCCGATGAACTGGTCAGCGGCGAGTACGTGATGGTAGCCAACAACGGTTACGCCCCCGGTGTGCTTGACGACTCATGGGTCACGGCAGTGGCCGTGACAGCTGCCAACGATCAGGTCGTTGATCCCACGGGCGGCGTCTGGACGCTGACCGTGGACAAGAATGGTACCATTCTCAGCGACGCCAACGGCAAGGCCATTGCTCCCAAGGGCGGCAACAACAATGGCATTAAAAGCGGCAGCTACCGGTGGGCCGTGGATTTCGATGCCACCGACGAGACCTTTACCTTCGCCGGACAGGGCGATGACACGGTCAAGCTGGCCAGCAATGCCGCCTCCCAGAACAAGTTCCGTGCTTACAAAAATGAAACCATTACGAAGTCTCCCGGCGGCTACCCCTGCCACTTCACCCTCTATAAGCTGAGCGGCGGGCTGGAGCAGGTAGCTGCCCCCACCGGCACCGCCTCCGGCGATGTGAAGGTGGGCGACACCGTGGCCTTTGCCTGCAAGACGGCGGATGCCACCCTGCGGTACAAGGTGGATGACGGCGCCTATCAGGACTACACCGGCCCTGTGACCATCACCGCCTCCTGCACCATCACCGTCAAGGCTGTGAAGGACGGCATGGCCGACAGTCAGGAGGCCGTGTTCACCTACAAGGCCTATCGTCTGGTGGACAAGTACGTCAAGACCGCTGCCCTCACCGGCGGCGACAAGGTGGTCATTTTCAACGCCGGTAACGGCTTTGCCGTCAGCTCCACCGTGATGGGCAATTACTACCTGACCCCCGTGGCCGCCACGGTGAAAAATGATGTGCTCACCGCCAACGCCATGGATGCGCTGGTCTGGGATGTCACCGCCAACGACGACGGCACCTACACCTTTACGCAGGGTGACAAGACCCTGACGCTGGGCGAAAATGACGGCAAGTACAATCTCAACGTGGCCGCCAACGGCACCACCCGCTGGGATGTGGAGACCTGCAATGCCGAGAACGCCTCCTACTACCTCTCCGGCAGCGGCGTCACCGGCCAGTACGGCAAGGTCTACCTGGAATACTTCGCCAAGTTCACCGAGTTCTCTGCCTACTGCACCAGCACCGACCGGCTGAAGGAAGCGGACTTCGGCATGACCTTCTACAAGCTGACGCAGGAAAAGCAGTACGTGGACGCCACCCCGGAGCCTGATCCGGAGGAGCCCGCCGCCGTACCCATCCGCACGGCGCTGGAGGGCGCCACCGACACCGAGTTCACCGTCAAGGGCGTCGTAACGCTGGTGGACGGCCAGAACTACTATCTGCAGGACGCTACCGGCGCTATCTGTCTGCGTCTGGCTGCCAGATCCGACGAGATCGCCTTGGGCGACACCATCATCGGTACCGGCAAGCGGGCCGAGTTCAGGGGCATGGCGCAGCTGGGCAGCGGCACCTTCGTCAAGTCCAGCGGGCTGGCGCTGGACGCCAAGCCCACCACCATCGCCGCCCTGACCGCCGACGATGTGTGTACCTATGTGCAGCTGAAGGGGCTGGAGATCACCGAGATCTATGACAACAACGGTCAGTACGCCAACCCCAATGTCACCTTCAAGGATGCTGACGGCAAGACCATCCAGCTCTATAAGGCAGTTCTGCCCAAGAACGGCGACAGCTGGGCCTTTGCCGTGGGCGACAAGGTAGATGTTACCGCCGCCGTAGGCACCAACAACGGCACCCTGCAGCTGCGGAATACCGTTGCCGACGAGATCCGGGCCGCCGGTTCCGTCAATGACCCCATCACGGACGGCATGATCCCCGACGGGGCGCTCACCGTCAAGGAGGCCGGGGCCATCACCACCAAGACCGAAAATGTCTCCGTGGTGGGTCAGGTGGTGTATCACTACGGCAACGCCTATAACGGCGCTGCCAGCATCAGTTCCATCATTCTGGAGGACGTCATCGGCGGTGAGATCTACGGCTTCCAGATCTATGATTACGCCAACCACGCCAGCTATAAGGTAGGCGACGTGGTGAAGGTCACCGGCACCGTTAACCCCTACGGCGGCGTGCCTCAGATGCAGTCCCCTGCCATGGAGGTGGTAAAGGCCGGTGTGGAGGCCATCCCCGCACAGGAAATCACCGTCTCCCAGATGGGCGCCGACTATCTCAGTGAGTACGTCTACATCAAGGACGTGACGCTGGGCACCTACAACGCTTCCGGCAGCACCCCCGTCACCGACGCCACCGGCAGCACCAAGCTCTTCAAGGGTGTGCCGCTGCCTGCCAACGTCACCGAGGCCGACGTCACGGCCCTGTATGCCTGCTGCTCTGCCTACAACGGCACCTATCAGCTCCGCAACGGTGCCAGCACCGACTACGTCACCAACGTGACGCCTCCCACCCCCGGCCAGCTGCCTCAGGCCGGCGATGAGGTGGTCATCTACAACCAGAACGCTGAGGCGGTTCTGGCGGAGCAAAATGACAACACCGACAGCCCCGCCATCAACAAGGCGGCCGCCACCATTGCCAACGGCAAGGCTGTCTGCTCCAACGGCGCCGTGGTCTTTACCGTGGAGCGCAGCGGCGAGTACTATCGCTTCCGCAACGACACCTACGGCTATCTGTGCGCCAACGGCACCGGCAACAACGCCTTCTATTCCCTCACCGCCAGCGAGGACGCCGACTGGCTGGTCCGGGAGTGCTCCGGCAACGTGGGCGGCTACGAAATGGAGAGCCGCACCGCCAAGTATAACGGCAAATACAGCCAGTGGCTGGAGTATTACAGCGACAGCTTCAAGGTGTATAGTATGTACAGCTCCACCGGTGATCTGGACTACACCATCTACTCCTTCTCCTTCTATCCCGTGGCGGAGGGGACGGAGCTGACCGGCGGCATCGTGAATATGCCCGCCGTGGTCATCGACCACCTGTATGACGCCTATGTGGGGCAGGCCTACACCTTTAGCTTCACCGTGGATGCTCCCTTCGGTGTCAAGGGCGACATGACCGCCACGCTGGCGGGCGAGGCCCTGACTGTCACCGAGGAGGAGGGTGTTTACACCGTCACCATCCCCGTGGAGAAGGTGACGGGCGACAAACTCACCGTAACCATCAGCGGCGTGGACAATCAGGGCAAGGCCATCACCCGCACGGTGGAGATCCCCGTGAAGGACGAGCCGGTGTTCTCCGATCCCACGCCCATGCGGGGCGCTCAGACCGGCAGCGACAAGCGGCCTGCCATCTCCGTGGCGCTGGCCAATGCCGGGACGGAGCCCACCATCACCATGACGGTGAACGGCAAGACCGTGGGCACCGTGTATGAAGGCGGCCGTGTCACTTACACGCCCGCTGCCGACCTCACCGACGGCCGCACGGAGGTGGTGGTCACCGCCAAGCGTGCCGACGGCAAGGAGGCCAGCTTCAACTGGTTCTTCACCGTGGGCAAGACCCAGTATCAGCTGTACTTCGGTCAGCTTCACAGCCACACCCAGTATTCCGACGGCTCCGGTACGCTGACCTCTGCGCTGGACTACATCAAGAGCATCCCCGCCAGCGCCAACGTGCAGTTCGTAGCCTTCACCGACCACTCCAACTACTTCGACTCCAAGACCAATGCTAACGTGGAGGGCGCTCTGTATGACACCTCTCTGGTGAAGGATTCCGACGCCAACCACAGCTGGAGCACCTATAAGAGCACCATCGATGCCTTCAACGCCGAGAACGCCGGTTCCATCGTGGCGCTGGGCGGCTTCGAGATGACATGGTCCGGCGGCCCCGGCCACATCAACACCTTCAACACCCCCGGCGTGGTCTCCCGCAACAACACCACCCTCAACAACAAGACCGACGACGCCGGTATGAAGGCCTACTACGCTCTGCTAAGTCAGGCCGAGGGCGTGGACTCCATCAGCCAGTTCAACCATCCCGGCACCACCTTCGGCAACTTCAGTGACTTCTCCTACTGGGATCCCGTCATTGACAGCCGTATGTATATGGTGGAGGTGGGTAACGGCGAGGGCCAGATCGGCGCCGGCGGCTACTATCCCAGCTATGAGCAGTACATCATGGCGCTGGATAAGGGCTGGCATCTGGCTCCCACCAACAATCAGGACAACCACAAGGGCCGCTGGGGCAATGCTAACGACGCCCGTGACGTTATCCTCACCGACAACTTCACCGAAAAGGGCATCTACGAGGCCATCCGGGCCCTGCGGATGTACGCCACCGAGGATAAGAACCTGGAGCTGGGCTACACCGTCAACGGTCAGATGATGGGCTCCAGCATCACCGAGGTCCCCGAGAAGCTGGATCTGGAGGTCACCGTCAACGATCCCGACAAGAGCGACTCCATCTCCAAGGTGGAGGTGGTGGTCAACTCCGGCAAGGTGGTCCACACCTGGTCCGACCCCGCCGAGCTGAATCAGGGCAGCCTGTCCGTGACGCTGGCTCCGGATTACAGCTACTATTTCATCCGTGTCACCGAGGGTGACGGCGATCTGGCGGTCACCTCCCCCGTGTGGGTGGGTGAGAGCCTGAAGCTGGGCATCTCCAACATGGTCTGCGGCACCGCCACCCCCGTCACCGACGAGGAGCTGACCCTGACCACCACCCTCTTCAACAGCGAGGACACCGATGCCACCATCAAGTCCCTGACCTACACCATCGGCGGCACCGTCATCGGCGTGGATAAGGGTGAGGGCGACAAGGGCTACACGCTGGGCAAGAGCAGCACGCTGGATGTCTCCTTCCGCTACACCCCCACCGCCGCCCGTGTGTTCACCGTTCAGGTCACCGCCGTGGTGGAGCAGAACGGCAAGGAGTACACCTTCACCAAGACCATCGATCTGGATGTGCTCAATGCGGATGCACTGGTGTACATTGGCATCGACGCCTCCCACTACAACGAGTATGTGGCGGGCAACTATAAGGATTCCATGGGCAACTTCAGCAATCTGGCCGCCGAATACAGCGTCCGGACCGTGCAGCTGAACTCCAGCGAGGAGCTCATCGCCGCCTGCGGCAATCCCAAGTTCAAGGCTCTGATCCTCACCGCTCCCAGCCGCCGTCTGGAGGCCGCTCAGGCCGATCCCAAGACGTACAGCGCTGACGAGCTGGCGGCCATCAACGCCTTCAACGCAGCCGGAGGCACCGTCATTCTGGCGGGCTGGTCCGACAACTACGAGAACTACGACGTCATTCAGAGCAACCCCGCCATCAAGCACATGGCAGCCACCCAGAATGAGGTGCTGGCGGCCCTGGGCTCCAGCCTCCGCATCAGCGACGACGCCACCTATGACGACGTTCGCAGCGCCGCCGACGGCGTGGATAAGTGGCGGCTGTACTTCAGCTCCTACAACATGGACAACCCCCTGATGGACGGCGTGGAGGTCGATCCCGACCATCCCTATGACAAACTCTACACCGAGCGCTTCAGCCACTACGGCGGTGCTTCCATCTATGCCGTGGACGCAAGCGGCAATGCCACCTCCACGCTGCCCGCTGCCGTGTCCCCCGTGGTGTATGGCCATGCCACCACCTACTCCGTGGACGTGGATCAGGACGGTCTGGGCGGCGCCGGTACGCCCAAGTATGCCTTTGTCGAAAACGACAGCCGCCTGATGGTCATGGCCACCGAGCAGCTGGAGGGCCGTGGCATGGTGGTGGTCTCCGGTGCGGCCTTCATGTCCAACTTTGAGGTGCAGGCCAGCATCAGCGACAACGGCTCCGAGAAGAACTACTCCAACTACAAGATCTGCGAGAATCTGCTGCGGCTCATCAACCCCGTGCAGATCACGCCCATCGCCGAGGTGCAGGCCCAGACCGAGGACGGCTACAAGTACACCATCGAGGGCGTGGTCACCTCCAACGCCTCCGGCTACGACAAGGAGACGGCCTTCTTCGACTGCATCTACGTGCAGGACGAGACCGGCGGCATCAACTGCTTCCCCGTGGCCGGCGACTTCAAGATCGGCGACCGGGTGCGTGTGTCCGGCACCACCAGCTCCTATCAGGGTGAGCACCAGCTGGCCGTCACCGACATCGTCAAGCTGGGCGAGGGTGAGGCCGTGACCCCCAGAGAGGTCACCTCCACCCAGGTCAACGACGGCTCCGTGCTGGGCCAGCTCATCACACTGAAGGGCTATGTGGTGGGCATCGAGATGGCCAACGGTCTGGTGCAGACCATTCTGGTTCGTGACAGCGCCGGTGTGGTGTCCCGTGTGTTCATCGACGGTTACATCTGCCCCAACGACGAGGTGAAGAACCTGGAGCCGGGCTGCGAGATCTCCGCCACGGGTCTGGCCTCCTACGACAACACCTTCGTGCTGGCCGACGGCACCGCTATGGCGCCCCGTATCCGCATCAGCAACCGTGCCGACATCATCTGCACCGCCCACACCCACCAGTTCGGTGAGTGGGAGGTCACCACTCCCGCCACCTGCACCGGGGACGGCGTGGAGACCCGCACCTGCCCCTGCGGCGAGACGGAGACCCGTGTGCTCCCCGCCACCGGTCATACGGATGCGGACAAGGACGGCAAGTGTGATACCTGCGGCGCTGAGCTGAATCCCGTGGATCCCGGCAAGCCCGATCAGCCCGGTAAACCCGACCAGCCCACCGATCCCACCAAGCCCGCCACCGGCGACGAGAGCCGTCTGGTGCTGTGGGTCTCCCTGATGGGGATCACGGCCATGGCCGGTGCGGCTCTGCTGGTGGGCAAGAAGCGCCGGGGATAAGGGAAAACCTTCCGACGCATGACCACCTGCCGCAAGGCATGACCGCATAAGCGAAAAGGCGGGACCCGTAATGGTAGCGCCAGATAAGAAAACATTGAAGAAGTCAGTAAAATCAATGTTTTTCATGGTGCAAACACGGTGCGAAGTCGAAACAATCAAATACTGACAGGCTCAAAGGGCGTTGATATGCAAATATCAGCGCCCTTTTCCTGTTCCCACGCCATAGGTAGCCGTCCTATGGCGTTTTTTCATACCCGCACCTGTCCCTGTCTCAAAACTGTATCACTTAGGGTGCGAAAGCCTCTGTTTTTCCCTCTCAGACTGCTGCAAGCAGGCGGGCGTGGATGTTTTCCTATGGAACACATCCGAGAGGCAAAACGGAGGCTTTTTTCATCGAAATCAACACTTTTATCTTCACAGGAAGGAGGTATCGAAGATGGCAGTTTTCCGTATTGAAAAGACCCGTGATTACACGGTCATGTCAAACCATCATCTGCGGGATATGTCCCTGTCGCTGAAAGCAAAGGGGCTTCTTTCCCTCATGTTGTCCCTGCCGGAGAACTGGGACTACACCATGAAGGGGCTTTCCCGTATCTGCAAGGACGGTATCGACAGTATCAGTGGCGGCATCCGGGAGCTGGAGGAACACGGCTATCTGATCCGTGAGCGCGTCAGAGGCGCAAACGGTCAGCTCGGCTCGATTGAGTACACCATTTTGGAGCAACCTAAAGAGCCAACGCCTGCACAGGAAAAACCTATACGGGAAAATCCCGTACAGGCAAACCCAACATTGGTCACGCCTGTTCAGGAAGAACCCGCCCAATTAAATAAAGATAAATCAAGTAACGATCCATCAAGAACTGATTTATCAAGTACGGAAGTATCAAATCCTATCCAATCAAATCCCCCTACCCCCGCAGGGGCGAGGATGGGAACGGATGGGATGGGAGCAAGAGAAAGCTATCGAGAACTGATTTTAGAGAATATCGAATATGACTTCTGGAAAAACAGTGACCGTGTTGACCATGAGATGCTGGACGAGATCACGGAGCTGATCGTGGATACCGTATGTTCTGCCCGCAAGACGATCCGTATTGCCGGAGACGATTATCCGGCAGAAGTGGTCAAATCCCGGTTCCTGAAGCTGGACAGTTCTCATGTTCAGTATGTCATGGACTGCATGAAGGACAACACCACCTATGTCCGCAACATCAAGAAATATCTGCTGGCGGCGCTGTATAACGCCCCGACCACCATCAACAGCTACTATTCTTCCCTGGTGCAGCACGATATGTACGGGGACGGGCAAAGGGGGCGAGGCTAAATGCAGGAGGAAGTAACGCGGGGCGCCGTGACACTCATTGTTGACGGAGCCAAGCTAAGCGAGCAGGTCTTTGAAAAGGCCGTCAAAAAGTTTCTGGAGGAAATCCAGAAAAGCCAGAAGCCCAAAATCTACCGCGGCAGGCAGAGCCTTAAACAGCTTGCCAGCCAGAACGCCGGTCTTGCCAATATCGAGATCAGTGACAAGAATATCAAGGTTTTCTCCCGTGTGGCGAAGAAATACCATGTGGATTTTGCCTTGAAGAAAGACACCGCCGCAGAGCAGCCCCGTTACCTGGTCTTTTTCAAAAGCCGGGACGCGGATGCCATCACAGCGGCATTTCAGGAGTTTGCCAGCCGCAAAATGAGCCGTGAGGAAAAGCCCTCCATCCGGGAACGGCTGACCCAGGCGAAGGAACAGGCGGCGGAGAAAGCGGAACACCGCACCATTGACCGGGAGAAAGTAAAGGTCAAAGATCGGAGCGTGCAGAGATGAACATGAAAAAACTGTTTTTGCTGAACCTTCCGTATCTTCTGTTTGTGTATCCCTTCGATAAGCTGGCACAGGCTTTCCGGCTTGCGCCCGGTGCTGACCTCTCCGGCAAGCTGCTTTCTATCGGGGACGGCTTCACGGCAGCGCTTTCCTCCCCGTGGCTCAGTTTCCAGCCAACGGACCTTCTGATCAGTATAGCCGGTGCGGTGGTCCTTCGCATGGCGGTCTACCTGAAAGGCAAAAACGCCAAGAAATACCGCCACGGAATCGAGTATGGTTCTGCCCGCTGGGGTACGGCGGCGGATATCGCTCCCTACATGGACAAGGACTTTTTCCAGAACATCCCCATGACGCAGACGGAGCGGATCACGATGGCGAGCCGCCCAAAGCAGCCGAAGTATGCCAGAAATAAAAACATTCTGGTGATCGGCGGTTCCGGCAGCGGCAAGACGCGGTTCTTCTGTAAGCCGTCGTTGCTGCAAGCCCATTCGTCCTATGTCTGCACCGATCCGAAAGGGACCTTACTGCCGGAGATCGGCACTTTCCTGGAACGGAAGAAATACCGTATCAAATGCCTCAACCTGATAAACTTCCGAAAATCTATGAAATACAACCCTCTGGCCTATATTCGGTCAGAGAAAGATATCTTAAAGCTGGTGAACGCACTGATTATGAACACGAAGGGTGAAGGAGAAAAATCTTCGGAAGATTTCTGGGTCAAAGCAGAACGCCTCTATTATTCCGCACTGATCGGCTACATCTGGTACGAGGCCACGGAGG
>OLFV01000621.1_pt1 | contig 40723 bp, 33 predicted proteins | sample 1605551 | NCBI WGS metagenome assembly OLFV01 (sample SAMEA3888922, study PRJEB22519) | human gut metagenome | biome: human gut; feature: human-associated habitat; material: faeces | place: Denmark | collected 2011 | reverse complement strand
GAATAACGTGATTGCACCGGCTTTGGTCGGTTTCTCAGCCTTGGAGCAGCGTGCTGTCGACAATAAGATGTTGGAGCTGGATGGCACTAAGACCAAGTCAAACTTGGGTGCCAATGCTATTCTTGGCGTATCGCTTGCTGTGGCTCATGCAGCAGCCGAGTATCTCCATATCCCGTTGTATCGCTATATCGGTGGCTGCAACACTTACACCCTCCCCGTTCCTATGATGAACATCATCAACGGTGGTGCTCACTCTGATGCGCCCATCGCTTTCCAGGAGTTTATGATTCGTCCTGTGGGCGCTCCTAATGAGAAGGAGGCCATCCGTATGGGTGCAGAGGTGTTCCATGCCTTGGCAAAGCTCCTGAAGAGTCGCGGCCTTTCTACTGCCGTCGGCGACGAGGGCGGTTTCGCTCCTGCGCTTAATGGCATAGAGGATGCGCTTGAGAGCATCTGCCAGGCAATCAAGGATGCCGATTATGAGCCGGGAAAGGATGTCAAGATAGCCATGGACTGCGCTGCCAGCGAGTTTGCTGTTCAGGAGGACGGTGAGTGGTATTATGATTATCGACAGCTGAAGGACGGTAAGAAAAAGGATCCTAACGGCAAGAAGCTCACGGCTGCAGAGCAGATAAAGTACTTGGAAGAACTGATTACCAAATATCCTATCGATTCCATCGAGGACGGTCTTGACGAGAACGATTGGGACAACTGGGTGAAGCTTACGTCTGCCATCGGTGACCGTTGCCAGTTGGTCGGCGACGACCTCTTTGTCACCAACGTGAAGTTCTTGGAGAAGGGTATCAGAATGGGTGCTGCTAACTCCATACTTATCAAGGTGAACCAGATTGGCTCGCTTACTGAGACTTTGGATGCTATAGAGATGGCTCATCGTCATGGCTACACAACTGTTACATCACACCGTTCTGGTGAAACAGAGGACACCACCATCGCTGATATCGCTGTGGCTACAAACTCTGGTCAAATCAAGACCGGTTCGATGAGCCGCACCGACCGTATGGCTAAGTATAACCAGCTTATCCGTATCGAAGAGCAGTTGGGAAATAACGCGGCTTACGGTTACAGAAAACTGAAATAGACGGGATTAATTATTGTTATTGAATAAATCATAATCGACATTAATGGGTATGAACAACCGTGATGGTTGGCCATACCCATATTTTTATTTCCTTTTTTTAACGACACTCCGTTAATTCTAATGTAATCGTTTAAAAATGAGAGAGTTAATTGACATAATACAACTAATAAAATTTGGTTAAGCGACCGATTATCAGTAATTTTATAATTCCCCAACATTAAAGTTGACAGTATTGACAAAAAAACAAGTAAATTTTGCTTGTTTTGAAGGAATTTTATTATTTTTGCAGCGGCTCTCGAATCTGTGTGTCAAATTGGGCTTGCTCAATGTCGATAAACAGACAGCCAACGCCGAGCTGAAAACTGAGAAGTCATAACAACTTTCTCTATAATAAGCGGGCAATGGGTGGGAAGAGGGTCAATACATATAAAAGGCGTTTATCTGACGCTGTGTTTGAGACGAACTGGAATCTTGCAAACTCTCAGAATCTAAGTCTCGAATATGGTCAACGGTAGATGTCCCGGGTGTGATTATATCAATCCCGTGGAGACCTTGTAAGCATGGATTGTACAATTTCGGATGCAATCAAATGTTTTATACAGGTCTCTTAACGGTAGTGGTTTTCATATCGGCGTGGGCTCTGACGTTGTCTGTTCGACTTAGATAGGCAATGCAAGAGCCTCAGTTCGTGGAATAGGCAACAGTTCGATTCCACGCTTTTTTTGTGTCAAATAGTTGCAAACTTAATGCAAGACATAAAAAACGATATGAACGCATTGATTAATGCGCATACCCATCGAGGTCGAAACCAATCTTCTTACGCTGGACTTACCTCCAATGTCCTCCCCGAAGCACAACGCTCACAAACAGGGGTGTCCTCGGACTATGCACAAAAGGCAAATCACGAATGGTTCGTGTTGCGAATTACATACAACAGAATACAGAAAGCACATGGCATCATATCAGCCTCTGATATTCAATCATATATGCCTATGTATTACGCCATTAAGAAGGAGATTGGGAAGAAGAAGCGAATATTACAGCCTCTCCTTCCCAATCTCCTTTTTGTATATGCCACAAGGGAGGCTGTAAACTCCATCATCAAGAATAAGGGTGCTGAAACATCAATATTAAAATTTTATCTTGACAAGACAAAGCCTTTGGAAGAAAATGGGAAACATCCACCTCTTACAATTCCATTTGCCGCAATGACAAACTTTATAAAAGCGACAAGTACCAATAATGACCATGTTCGAATTGTGTCATCAGAGCAATGTCATTATAAAAGTGGTGATATTGTCAAGGTAATAGCCGGAGAGTTCGAGGGTGTTACAGGAAAAGTTGCCCGCATTGCAGGGCAACAACGTGTCGTTGTGGAAATTTCTGGTCTATGTTTGGTAGCAACAGCTTACATACCCACTGACTTCATAATAAAAGAAAATGAATTCTAAACGAACATAATATGAAAAAAGTATTCTTTTTAACTTCTATCTGTTTTGCATTTGCAATATGCTTGCTTTGCGGATGCAGTCCCGATGTCGAAAATGATATTCATTCATCTTCGACAACCACAACAACTCCGAAAATATCAGCTCCTAAATTCGACAGACACATGTCAACTACAGATTTAGACGGATTTTCTATTAGGGTTAGATTTAAAACTGGTGGAGACGAAGAACGTAATCTAAGTGCAACTGTATATTGGAAAAGTTATTCAAAAAAGCCAAGCTCTACTCCAACTAAGAAAGAACTCACCAAAGTGGAAAGTATGCGACAATATGGTCCTGCTGTATACCACAATACAGGAAGCAAAAAAGGCATGACAGAAAGTATCGTTTTTGACAAATCTCATGCTGGCTATAATGGAGGCACTTACATTTACTATTATGTGGAGTGTGAAAACAGTGTAGGAAGTGCAAGCTCTTCTATAAGTTACAAGATTGTAAAAAGATAAAACCTACGAGATTTACAATATGAGCAAAAAGGCAGAGTTGCTTATCTAATCTTCGTGCTATTAGAAAAGGTCTTGAAGACTTGCCGTTAATTATTAAATCTTTATAACATTAATATCGTCATGACAAAAAAACTTTTGATTTTTCTTTTTATGATGCTTTCAATATTGTCATCACAGGCTAAGAAAGCAGATATTACACAAACTCGTTATGACATAGAGGGAGTGAATACTGGAACACAAGGAAACTTCCTGGTAAAAGTGTATATCTATACAAATAAAAGAGAAGCGACTATTGAACAACTGAAATATGCAGCTGTTCATGGTGTTCTATTCAGAGGATTCTCTGGAAATGGTTTTGCCGACCAAAAAGCATTGGCAAGGCCAGAAATCGAAAAACAAAAGGCGGATTTTTTCAATGCTTTTTGGAACAATGGAGATTATCTTCAATTTGCAAGTGTTATAAATGCTGTTGCTGACCGTGTGAAGATATCGAGCAAAGAATACAAGATCGGGGCTATTGTTTCTGTATCTAAAGAATCTTTACGCAAAACGCTGGAATCTGCCGGCATTATCAGAGGACTTAATTCTGGATTTTAATACAACTTGTTATGAAAAAGTCTCTTCTTACATTGGCTATTATAGCAACTGCTATATGTAGTTTCGCTCAGAATGAACAGGGACAAAGTATAAAAATGCCAGAAGCTCCGAAGCGACATCAATTTACTGAGTTTTCATTGAAAGAGAAGGGATATTGGTGGTCTGCCGACATAAGCATTGGTTCTTCTTTGACATTTCATGAGAAAAACCTGCTAACAACAGGCATTAATATCGTTAACGGATACCGTTTTAACGATTATCTGAAAATAGGAATAGGCGTAGGTGCTCAATATCACGCTGTACATAATGATGCTATTCGCAATTCAGATATAAAATGGAGCATGCCAATATTCGTTAATGCACGAGGAAATTTCATTTCACAAGAAGTCCGTGAAATTGTACCTTATTGGTCTGTTGATATTGGAGGAGTGATACGAGATGGATTTATGTTTACTCCATCGTTTGGATGTCGAATAGGCGAACAGCGTTCTGCATTTTTAATTGGCATCGGATATAGTCTGCGCACCATTGATGCAAAAGAAGGTTATTCCAAGACACGCAGTTATGCTGTTTTAAAAATAGGCTATGAATTCTAATTTAAATAATATGAATTTTTTCAGGAAGATAGGTGTTGTGGCAATAATAGTTTTTTATTCGCACAATACATTTGGACAAACCATGACTTCTGCATATTATGAATATGATGCCGAATGTCTAGGTGTAGAACTGGATGGATCACAAACATTGAGAATTTGGGGTGTTGGTCGTAATAAAAAAGACGCAGTTGAACAAGCCAAGAAGAATGCTGTTCGAGTTGTATTGTTCAAAGGAATCCATAGTGGTTTAAGTGGATGTAATACAAACCCTGTTGTGTTTGAAGTTAATGCTGAAGAAAAATATGAAGATTATTTCAACGTATTTTTCATGGATGGAGGCGAGTATCTGAAATATGTATCAATGAAAGATGAAAGACGCATAAACCTCTTCAAAAAAGATAAGGAGAAGGAGAAAAGCAGACATTTCGTAAAATATGGTATAACAGTAAGGGTCTTACGTTCCGAACTTAAAAAACGCTTAACTGATGATAATATATTACATGATTAGCCCTATGAGAAAAAAGTTTATAATAACATTGTTGATAGCTTTTGCTTGTGTTGTTTCAACCAGGGCACAAGTAAAAAAGCCGACATTGATGGTTGTTCCTGCCGACAATTGGTGTGTAAAAAATGGCTATATGGACACTTTCAATGACCAAGGGACAACAGTTATAGTTCCAAACTATAAACGAGCACTACAAAATAACAGCGAGTGCTACAACGTCATTACCAAGATCAATACACTGATGAGTGACCGCAACTTTCCGCTAAAAGATCTGTCTGCTGTAACAAAAAGCATGGAAACGAATCAAGCTATGGATGCAGTAACAACAACAAAATCAGGTTCTGGTTTATCAGAATCACCCTTGGATGTCATCAAACGTAATGCCAATGCAGACATTGTAATTGAACTGAATTGGTCTGTAAATACTACAGGACCTAAACGTTCCATAACATTTTCATTGGCAGCAAAAGACGCATATACTGACAAACAAGTAGCCGGTTGCCAAGGAACAGGAACTCCATCATTTTCTTCCGAACTCCCAGTTCTGTTAGAAGAAGCAGTAATAGGCAGCATGGACAACTTTACAAATCAGTTACAAGCGCATTTTGATGATATGATGGAAAATGGCAGAGAGGTCTCTATGGAGATAAAAGTGGTAAACAATGGTTCTGGGATCGATCTGACAAGCGAGTATGGCGGAGAAGAATTAACTGACATCATTGATGATTGGGTTTCAGATAATTCGGTAAAACATCGTTATAATTTGTCGCAAGGCTCGGAGAATTTCTTGAAGTTTGAACAAATTCGCATTGCTTTATATCAAGCAAATGGAAGGCCCAATGACACTCGCAGGTGGGCCAGAGAATTAGTAAAAACACTTTCCTCTAAATACCAAATCCCTTGTCGTGTAGATATTAGAGGATTAGGGAAAGCGGTAGTAATGATTGGTGAAAAATAGGATAACATGAAAAGACTTATTTTTTTAATAGCGTTTGTCGCAAACATGGCTTTGACAACACATGCTCAGAACAATGGAATTCAATTGTATTTGTACGCTCCAGATCAAATGGAAAATGTTCCAGAAGCCTCAATGGAGTATTTAATTAATAATCTAAGCTCGGCTGTTACCGATGACGGTTTAGCAACCCAAAATGAATATATGGCCCAATTTGTGTTGATGCCAAAGGTTAATGTCGTTTCAAAGAATATAATAGCCAATACCCAGCCACAGGTAGTATTGAATGTAGACATTTCATTACAAGTGGTAGATGGTATGAGTGGAACTCTTTATGCAAGCAGTATAGTCAATGTGAAAGGTGTTGGAACAAACGAAACGAAAGCTTACAACTCTGCGTTTCGCTCAATAAATAAAGAACAACAGCAAATAGTTGAGCTTGTAAAAACAGCAAAACGGAAAATATTGTCCTATTACGAAGCGGAAGCAGTCAATATCATAAAGAAAGCCAACTTGTTGGCGGCTAAGAATAATTATGAAGAAGCGTTTTTCTTACTTTCTATGATTCCATCCCAATGCAGTAAATTTGACGCAAGCATCTCTGCAGGTTTAAGTCTTTGGGAAAAGTATAAGAACTACTCTTGCAATACAAATTTGGCAAAAGCAGAGGCTGTATGGGCATCTGGGCAAGACTATAATGCGGCAATTAGCGCAAGAGAATATCTTTCACAAATACTTCCAGATTCCGAATGCTATGGTGAAGCTAAACAACTTTACAATGAGATAAAGGAAAAAGTTGGAAACTTGCGGGAATTTGAAATGAAGCAATATGATACAGAATCCGAGCTTAAGAAAGCAAAGATACAAGCTTTCCAAGCAATAGGTGTTGCTTATGGAAGAGGACAACAACCACGTGTCATTATCCAGAAAACAAGGATGTGATACTATTATTAATTTATATACAAAACAACAATGGTAAAAAAAATGCTTTGTGCATGTGCTTTGGCACTTTGCACAGTTGTATGCGCTAATGCACAAGACAACAATGAGAAGAAGAGCTCTGTGTTTTTCTATGCAGGACCACAAGTCTCTACTGCAAAATGTGGAGGTGGTATGAGTTTAAGTGGTAAGTTCTCGTATCTTGGAGGTGTACAGTACGAGCATAATTTCTCGGAAATGTGGGGATTTTATGCCGGTGCAGAATACACGTCTAAAGGAACGAAAGACCTAGAGTTTACAGACGGACGATCAGACAACTACACTCTCAACTATGTCCAGTTAAACTTAGGCGGTAAATTCGCCAAGGAGATATGGGGCATAGATGGTTTTATAGAGGTTGGTCCATATTTGGCCTATGGGTTAGGCGGTTCATGTGAGATTGGAGGACATGACATGGACGGCAATTCTTTTGACGATCTCAGCGTGCGTGGAGATAATATCTATACAGATGGTGGAGCAGGTTTTAACAAATTTGACGCGGGCTTCAATATTGGTTTAGGCGCAGAATATAAGGGCTTCCGCATAATGGTCGGTTACCAGCAAGGATTGGTGAACATTGCTGATGAGGATTTAATATCTAATGGCTATAAGAACTATGGTTTTTATGCCAAAGTTGGATATGCATTTAATTTCTAATGGAAAAATTAAAATTATCGCATAAATGAAAAAGTTTTTATTGTTGACTCTCATTGTTTTGGGAGCCGTTACAACCGTAAATGCCCAATACAAGGTTGGAGATTATTATGAGAAAGATGGATTGAAAGGCATCGTGGTTCGAATTGACGATTCTGGCAATCACGGTTTAATCATGTCACTTGAAAAAAGTGCCAAAAAGTGGTTGGACGGCGGAGATGAAAAATTCAGCACAAATGCATATTTTGAAGATGACGGTGAGAAAAACATGGCCGTGATACAGAAATATATCAATGAAAATGGCAAATCATGGGATATGTTTCCATACTTCAAATGGTGCCGTAGTTTGGGTGATGGATGGTATGCACCAGCCTTAGATGAGCTCAAAGACATCTTGAAAGCTATCAATGGCGGTGAAGGTAAGTATAATGCGAAATATATGAAAGCCATCACAAAAACATTGAAGAAAAACAAAGGTGACGGACTGATAGATTCTGGCTATTTCGGCAGTAAAGAACCACATTGGATGTATTCTTCTACTGAAGGTGATGCTGGCAAGGTGTATGTTATGCATTTCAAGCGAGATCTTGCATCACATTTCGGAATCGGCGGTGTGACAGGAGATTTTGTTGTCGAATCTTGGACAAAGACTGTTACAGGCGGCAAATTCTCAAATGTATATGGTTCACGAGCTGTTCATAAATTCTAATATGAAGAGTTTTATTATTTGTTTGTTGAGCATGTGTTGTGTCATAGCACATGCTCAACATTCCAACGTTAGTGTTGGCGATATAATCGATTTCAATGGTGTAAAGGGCATTGTCTTTCAAGTGGACGAAACAAGCTCACATGGTACAGCAATGTCTATATCTTGTTTGCGAGGCGTAGGAGACTCATGGTGTTCTGATAGAAAATTAGCAAAGAGAACGCCTCAGACATTTGACAAAAACGATGGACACAAAAATACCTTGTCTGTCTTAGATTTTGCAAAGTCCAACAATGTATTATCCAAATTTCCTGTTTTTAAATGGTGCGCAGAATTAGGAGAGGGATGGTATGTACCATCTTTAAAAGAATTGGAAGCCTTTGTTAATTTTTGGTTGGGAAACAATCAAGATATAGACTGGGATTCTGAAGAAGAAACCCAAATTGACGACACAACGCCTTATTATAAACAGATAAATATGAAAATAGTTGAAGCTGGTGGTATTCCTTTCTTGAATGGAGTCTTCACATCAACTGTCAATGAAGAAGGAAAAGTATATGTATTTTGGTTTGACCGTCAAAAGAACACATTTTCTTTCAAGAAAAAAAACAAAGATAATCTAAGTAAATATTTTGTTGGTCGTGCATTTATAAAATTCTAACCTATGCGGAAAGAAATATACTCTTTATTTTTCCTGATATGTGTCTGGTTTGGGATGAAGGCACAGAATACTGAATACGAAAAATATCATCGAAGTTCCTTATATTCTATCCTTCTAAAACATCCAGAAAAAGAGTTTTGTGGAGAAATGATAGAGGCTTTCAAAGCTATCCCCATCCCAGACAAATACAATAACCACGATTTAAAAATTAAGGTAATACCTTCTCCTATTATGAAATCTCTAACAAAGAAAGAGATTGAAGGTGCATATAAAGATGCCATCTCAAACATACTTTCCAAAAATAAAGTAGGAGGAAGACTTGTGGAAAAATGGTTTGATAGGGATAAAACTACAGGCGCTTTTGATATGAGTTTAATTGCTGAAAGAGGTTATTATGATGCATCTATACTTGATGTCAAAGAAGCAAAATCGTCAGCAAGAGGACTCGCATTGTTAGCTGATGCAGGCGAAGAACTTATAAATCATACTTATGTTATCGTAAATGATATTCAATATGCGGACAAAGAAGCAATGAAAGGTGCAGTAGCTGGTGGCTTGTTCGCAGCCCAACTATTGGGTTCTTTCTTCGGCGTTGATGTAAGTGTAGTAACAGATGCTGTGGGGTATATAGCAGGAAATATTGCAGGATTTAAAGTGATAGTTACTTCTTATCTGTTTAGACTTGATTGGAATGAAGAAATCGCGAATAATTTTTATTCAAACTTATGGATAGACAAATCTAGTATAAATGCTGAAAGAAAAGCTAAATGGGGAGTCGCAATGGGAGATTTTAAACTAAAATATATAGGAAGCGCAACTGTTTTTAGTGGAAAAACGTCACTTGGAGGTGTAAAAAATGAGAAAGATATGTTCTTAAAAGTTTGTACACGAGCCATAGACAAATCTATATCCGAACTTCAAAAGAGTTTTGACGAATTTAAGGTATTCACCCCTCTCGTTTCAACATCCCCCCTCTGTGCGTATATTGGTTTAAAAGAAGGGGTCAGTGAAGACTCTCGTTTTGAAGTGTTAGAAAAGACTCTGGATCCTGACGGTCGCACTAAGTATGAAAGAGTTGGAATTGTCAAACCTTTGAAAGGGAAAATTTGGGATAATCGTTTCATGGCTTCTTTTGACAAAGAAGAAGGGTTTGATTTGGAATATACTACTTTTGAAAAAATCTCCGGACGTGATTTTTTCCCAGGAATGCTGATACGCGAAATCAAATAAATACAACCATCCCAAATATTCAAGAGACGAGGCAACTTCAAATACCCATGCATCAAGATAATAGTCGAGTTCGTCGCAACTGCCTCCGCAACTATAATTTACATATTCATCGCAAAAATCTTTCTTTTCTGCCAGGTCATTGATAAAATCTTCGCCAAGCGGCTCATTGCATAAGTCGGAAAACACTTCTTCGATTGGATATTCGCCATAAAGAATTGCCTGCGCCTCCGCCGCCGTCAACGGCAAGGGCTCCTCCGCCTCGTCAGTAGGGCAATTTTCACAACCGTCCTCCACGGTAAACCGAAACGTGTAATCGCCAGCTTCTATTCCCTTAATTTCTGCCCGAACCTCTGCCTCTGCATCCTCATCTTCCACATCAAGAGCCTCCAGTTTCTCGGCAATGTCGCTCAGCTCTTTTGGAACGACATAATTGACCGACGTCACAAAGCCGTCAGGAAACGCCGCTTCGTATGCCAATATGGAAGTTGTCATTCATTTTCAACGGCAAATTTAAAACCCTTCAGTACAGCCTATATGCAGAGAAGGCGCATTCTGTTGAAGAATGCGCCTTCTTTTTATTTATAAGTATATTTTCTTACTTGCCTTGCAGGGCGGCGATGCTTTCCTTGAGGGTTGCAATCTTCGCCTCAGCGTCGGCTTGCTTTTTACGTTCCATTTCGATAACCTTGGCAGGAGCGTTGTTTACGAATTTCTCGTTGCTGAGTTTCTTCAACACGCTCTGGAGGAATCCTTCCTGATACTTAAGGTCAGCCTCAAGCTTCTTCAGTTCTTCCTCAACGTTGATGTTGTTGCCAAGAGGCACGGCATATTCCGTTGTGCCTACCATAAACGCCGCTGCAGTGGCATCTTTTTCCGACACATTTGCGACTGCCGACAGATTTGCAAGCTTCTTGATGATCGATTCTACCGGCACATTGCCCTCACCCATCACCTGCAACTCAAGTTCTTCCTTGTTGGGAATGTTTTTCTGCAAGCGCACAGTGCGGATACCGGCGATGATGTCCTTTGCAACGTCCATATCAGCGATCGTCTGCTCGCTGAACGCGCCAGCCTTAGGCAGCAATGCTGTCATTACGCTCTCGCCGTCTTTGCGCTCGGCGATGTGTTGCCAAAGTTCTTCGGTGATAAACGGCATGAACGGGTGCAGCAGACGGAGCAACGCATCGAAAAATCCGAGGGTCGCCTCATAAGTGGCACGGTCGACAGGCTTTCCATAGGCAGGCTTCACCATTTCAAGATACCACGAAGAGAATTCGTCCCAGAACAGTTTGTAGACAGCCATCAACGCTTCCGACAAGCGGAACTTGCCAAACAAGTCGTCGACCTCGGCAAGCGTTTTGTTGAGCACTGCCTCAAACCATTTCACAGCAGTTTTGGCATACTCCGGCTGCTCGATGTCGGCAACCTCCCATCCTTTCACAAGGCGGAAAGCATTCCAAATCTTATTGTTGAAGTTGCGTCCCTGCTCACAGAGAGAGTCATCATACAGAATGTCGTTTCCGGCAGGCGCTGCAAGCATCAAGCCCATACGCACTCCGTCGGCGCCGAACTTCTCGATAAGCATCAACGGGTCAGGCGAGTTGCCAAGCGATTTCGACATCTTTCGTCCCAACTTGTCGCGCACGATACCTGTAAAATACACATTGCGGAACGGCATATCGTTCTTGTATTCGTAGCCAGCCATAATCATACGTGCCACCCAGAAGAAGATGATATCCGGACCGGTAACGAGGTCGGCTGTTGGATAATAGTATTTTATTTCCTCATTGTCAGGATCAAGGATTCCGTTGAACAAAGAAATCGGCCACAACCAAGACGAGAACCAAGTGTCGAGCACGTCCTCATCCTGACGCAGGTCTTCAATCTTAAGCTCTTTGTTGCCTGTCTTTTCCTGAGCAAGGCGCAAAGCCTCCTCGACTGTCTCGGCAACCACATATCCGCCCTCCGGCAAGAAATATGCCGGGATGCGGTGTCCCCACCACAATTGGCGGGAGATACACCAATCCTTGATATTGGTCATCCAATGACGGTAAACGTTCTTGAACTTTGACGGATGGAACTTGATGTCGTCCTGCATCACAGCATCGAGAGCCGGCTTTGCAAGCGCGTCCATCTTAAGGAACCACTGCATCGACAGTTTCGGCTCGATCACAGAGTTTGTGCGTTCTGAGTGGCCCACCTTATTGGTGTAAGCCTCAACCTTCTCGAGCAGCCCTGCCTCGGCGAGATCTTTCTCAATCTGCTCGCGCACCGCAAAGCGGTCCATACCCACATAAAGTCCGGCAGCCTCGCTGATTGTTCCGTTGTCGTTGAAGATGTCGATGCTCTTCAAGTTGTGTTTCTCGCCGAGCATATAGTCGTTGACATCGTGAGCAGGAGTCACTTTCAAGCAACCCGTACCAAACTCAACATCGACATAGTCATCCTCAATCACAGGAATTTCACGTCCAACGAGAGGCACAATCACACGTTTGCCTTTAAGATGGGCGTTTTTCGGGTCGTTGGGATTGATACACATCGCCGTGTCGCCCATAATCGTTTCCGGACGTGTTGTGGCAACAATTGCATAGCCGTCCTCACCCACGATTTTATAACGCAGGTAGTAGAGCTTGCCATGCTCTTCCTTGTAGACCACCTCCTCGTCGCTGAGAGCTGTCTGCGCCGCAGGATCCCAATTGACCATACGCACGCCACGGTAAATCAAGCCTTTGTTGAAAAGGTCGACAAACACGTGGAGCACACTCTTCGAGCGCACCTCGTCCATCGTAAACGCCGTGCGGCTCCAGTCGCACGAAGCGCCAAGTTTCTTCAGCTGCTCAAGGATGATGCCGCCATGCTCCTCTTTCCATTCCCACGCATGTTTAAGGAACTCATCGCGTGTAAGGTCGGTCTTCTTTATGCCTTTCGAAGCAAGACGCGCCACCACCTTCGCCTCCGTTGCAATCGACGCATGGTCGGTTCCCGGCACCCAGAGAGCGTTCTTGCCCTCCATCCGCGCGCGGCGGATAAGGATGTCTTGGATTGTATTGTTGAGCATGTGTCCCATATGGAGCACACCAGTGACATTTGGCGGCGGGATAACGATTGTATACGGCTCCCGGCTGTCGGGAGTCGACTTAAACAAGTCGTGTTTCAGCCAATATTCGTACCATTTTCCCTCTACTTCCTCAGGGCTGTACTTCGACGCTAATTCGTTCATATTGTCAATAATTTTCAATTTCTATATAAGATGTGCAAAGTTACTCATCTTCGCCGAGAATTTCGATAAAGATTGTTATTATTTCGATTTTTTTGTCCGGTTTTGTCATCCCATGACTAACTTTGTATGAGCAAAACATATTTATGATGAAAAAAGTAGCAAAGATTTTTGTTTGCGGCTTGGCAATGACAGCAGTTTGCATGGCATCTGCCGAAGCCCAGGATTTAAAAGATTTATTAAACGGCCTTGGAGATGTGGTAAAAGAGACCGTGGCACAAAACAAAACAGTGACCGTAGCCGAGCTCAAAGGCACATGGAAGACAACCGGGCCGGCATTGGTGCTGAAATCAGGCAACATTGCCCAGCAGGCTGGCGGTTCGGCTATGACCACTGCAGCCGAAGCCAAACTCAAGCCCTACTACAAAAAGTTGGGACTGCTCAACACTTCCTGTGTTTTCGACTCCGAAGGAAATTTCACGCTCACTGTGAAGAAGGCACCCATCAAGGGCAAACTCACAGCCAACAGCGACGGCACGTTTAAAATGCAACTGCTCTCAACCATCGCCGGACTCACCAACGACGAGCACTCTATGACGGTCTACGTTCAGAAAGTGGGCAACGAGATGTCGATTTCCATGGATGTTAAGAAACTGATGACGATTGTGCAGGCGGTGGCAAAGAAAGGCGACCTGAAGACAATCAACACCGTGACGTCGATGCTGTCGAACTACGACCACATCTGCATCGGCTTCCGCATGAAAAAATAGCTTCCACACAAGCTTCTATGAAAAGAGTTTCCCCAACGTAGACTCTTTTTTCTTTTTTTTGTCTATCTTCGCACATACAAACTGACGGATATGAAAAAACTGATACTGCTCATCGTGCTTGCCGCCGCCGCTTACGGAGGCTATAAAATATGGATTTCCGACGGCGAGGTGCTGAACGACTACATTGGCGAAGAGAATGTGACGAAGGCCAAGGAACACCTGTCGGCACTGACCGACAAGCCAGCGACTGCCGACACTGCCACAATTGCAGCCAACTGGTTTGCGACCGGACCTGCGGTCTACCTAAAGTCGGGCAATGCCGTGGGCAACCTCAGCGGGGAAGCCGTGGCCGCCATAGCCGAAAACCGACTGACACCCTACTATGAGCAACTGCAGCTCGATGACACTCATATTGAGTTTTCCGACGAAAACACCTTTGTCATCTTCGTGCGCGACGTGCCCGTGGAAGGACGCCTTGACAGGATTTCAGGCAACAGTTACAACCTTTCGCTCCACTCATCGCAGGTACGCATTCCGGCTGCCTACAGCAACCAGAAGGCTTATCTGCAGAAAGACGGCAACCGCATGACGCTCACCGTCGACGTCAAACAACTTATCGGATTGGTGTCGGCGGTTGCCGACAACGCCGACAACGCCACGTTTAAAATGGCTATGCGGCTGACACGACAATACGACAACGTGTGCTTAGGATTCCACTTCAAGCGCGCCGAGCATCCCGGCAAATGAGCTGCAGCGCCTGCCGCCGACGCTGATGTCGGTGGCTGACACAACAGACACCTCCACCTTGCCGTCGTCACCCACAGCATAACCGCTGCGGAGCAACGCATTTGTTGCCCAATGACTCAACGACGGGTCGCCGCAACGCAATGCCACCGACCTATGTCCGGCAGGCAGCACCGCGGCAAACTCTCCTGTCAGCATATCGAAGGTCACCGAGCGCGACAGAAACAGTTCATCCAACCGTCCCGAAAGCACCAAATCCTCCGTCTGCCCGTCAACGATTACGCCCCCTGGCAAAAGCAGCCACAAGCGGTCGCTGAGCGACAACGACAACGAGACGTCGTGCGACGACAGCAGTATGGCCTTGCCTTCGTTGTAAGCCAGACGGTGAAGCAGCTGCAACACGTCGACACGGCTTGCCACATCGAGAAACGAGGTAGGCTCATCGAGCAGGATTACGGGTGTCTGCTGCGCCACAGCGCGCGCAATCATCGCTTTCTGGCGCTCGCCGTCGGAAAGTTCGGCGACAAATTTTTCAGCCTTATGGCTTATTCCCACCGCCTTCATCGCCTCTGCCACAATCTCACGGTCGCTGCTGTCAAGACGCCCGAGGAATCCCGTGTGAGGCTGACGCCCGAGTCCCACAAGTTCCTCAACAGTCAATCCGCCGGCTTGAGTGCGGTCGGTCGACACGACGCTCACCATCTTGGCCAACTCCTTGCGGCTCATTGATTTCAACGATTTTCCATCGACAAGCACATCCCCCTGCAGCGGCCTCTGCGTCCCGGCAATGGTGCGCAGCAAGGTTGACTTGCCGGCACCGTTTGCGCCAAGCATACTCACAAGCTGTCCGCCGCAAAGCGACAGGCATGCGTCAGCCACCACAACATTTGTTTTCTTGTCCACAACATATCCGGCAGACACGTTTTTAATTTCGAGCAAGCGTTTCATCTCTGTCAGTTGAAATAGAATATCTTACGGCGGTTGATTATCACGTAAAGTATCACCGGCACACCGACAATCGGCGTGATTGCATTTATAGGAATCATACCATTGTCCATCGGCAACACACTCACCAGCGTGCACGCCATTGCCACAACCGCGCCGGCAAGGATAGCCACAGGAATCAACCGGTAGTGGTCGGACGTGCGAAGCAGCAGACGCGACACGTGGGGCACCACAAGTCCGATAAATCCTATAGGACCGCAGAATGCCGTGACAACGGCTGTAAGCAGTCCGGTGACCACAAGCAGCACATTGCGCGTGGAGCGAAGGTTGACGCCAAGGTTTTCAGCATAACGCCTGCCCAGCAGCAAGGCGTTGAGCGGCTTTATCAGCAGCAACGAGGCGGCAAGCCCCGCAACCACAACAGCGGCAAAAACCGGCAATTGGCGGAGCGTGACTCCGGAGAAATTGCCAAGTCCCCATATCACAAACGAATGCACGCCCTCTTCTGTGGCAAAGAAATTAAGCAACGAGATTGCCGACGAGGCGATATAACCTATCAAGATACCAACAATCAGCAACATCGTGCTGCTCTTCACAACGTTTGACATCACGAGCAGCAAAGCCATCACAACCATCGCTCCCACAAATGCGCCGGTAAGCGTGGCTACATATCCGCCAGCGGCGACACCAAGTACAGTGGCAAACGAGCTGCCGAACGCAAGCATAGCGCATCCGGCACCCAGACTTGCCCCCGTGGAGATGCCAAGAATCGAAGGGTCGGCGAGCGTGTTGCCAAACAGGGTCTGCAACAGCAGTCCCGACACGGCAAGCGCACCTCCGGCAAGCGCAGCCGTGACGACAAGCGGCAGCCGACTTTCGAATATTATAAAATTCCACGGCTCATAGTCTGACGGACGACCGGTCAGAATGCGCCACACCTCAACAGCCGGCACATCGACTGTGCCCACAAGCAGAAGCGACAAAGCGAGAGCGACTATCGCAAAAACGAGCAAAGCCGTCACTATACGGAAACGTGCCATCTATCAATCCCCCATCGGTTTATAATATTGCAACGAGTAGTCAGGCAACAAGTCGGGATGAAACAGTTTCACGTATTCGCGAAGCAGACGCTCGGGGTGGAACGGTGTTTCCTCAAAAATCCCGCTTGTGGCGGAATCGACATAATAGACTCCATGATTGGAAAACGCGCTGAAACGGTCGTTGTGCGGATAAAGCGCAAGCATTGACTTGCGGTCAAGCGTCTGTCCGTAGACGGTGACAAGCCAGAAGTCGGCTTTCTGAGCCTTGTCGAGCACCTGCGGAAAGTCGAGCGACAACGATCCAGTCGACTGGTCGGCAGCCCATGGATATGCTGCGCCGGCATCGGCATAAAGCGAAGCCTTGTAGCTTTTGCCTCCTGGCACATACCATACTCCGTTGATGGCATATTCTGAAATCACCATGGGATGCTTGTCGGCTTTCTGAGCAACAGCCTTCACCTCGGCATAATCCTTAGCCACCTGTGCATAGACCTTCGCTGCCTGGCCGCTCTTGCCGAAGAGCAGTCCGATAAACTCAATCCAGCGTGCGCGGTTAAGGGGCGTGGACTCCATATAGTCTGCCATCTCAACAATAGGTATTCCCATATTGCCTATCGCTCCATAACCGCTGTTCTGCATCGGCGACAGGAATATGGCCTCCGGCGCGGCACTGACGATACGTTCAGTGGATGGCGACATCGACGAGCCGCAGTCGGATATCTTTCCGGATTTCAAACCGGCAACCACTTCGGGTGTCTTGAAATACTGTGCATCGAGTACTCCGACGATGGCATTTCCGCAGCCCAGCTCCACAATCGGACGAGCATACACATCACTATAGACCACCGCCGAGCGCAACGGCACTTTTATCACCGTCGCATCGGGAAGCCCATCGGGAAGCGGCTTGTCACGTGGCACAAGCGCATAGCGGTGAAGTGTCTGTCCAGCCTTCCACGGATCGCGCACGGTCACCAGCGTATATCCGTCTTTCTCCTCTATGCCGAGCAGCTCCGACTCGATTTTTTTCTCTCTACCGCATCCTGCCAGCACGAGCACCGCCAGCAACAGCATAAATATCCTTGTTCTCATCGATTATATTTTTTCACTGATTAAAAAATAAGCAATACAAAGGTAGTCCAATGCCGACTACAAACAAAATATGCCTTTTGAAAATTTCACAATAAAAAAACATCCCAGAAACTTCACAGCCTCCGAGATGCCAAAATTCACACATGAAACAAATCTTATTTTCTTGCACTTGTAATGCCATTGTCAAGGACAGCCTCCGCCAAATGCAGTGCCTACTATACCGACACTGCCATACAATATAACGTATCGCCATCCATCGTAAAAAAAACATTTACGTATGTCGAAATGTTCACTTTCCAAACAGAGATTACACAACTCCTGCATTCCGCCATCAACACGAGTCATCACAAGCGAAGTTTCCGCCTGCGACGACACCGACATTGCCAGCAACAATGCTGGAACAACAAACATCCTTTTCATAATCAAAACTTAAAAATCCAAACCTAAAACCATTGTATCACCACAAAAGTAATACACACACCTTGTAAAAACAACACTTTTGATATTTTAACTGCGTTTTTACCGACAAATTGACAGTTTTACACGAAAAACCCCGAAAAACTTCGCAGCCTCCCGGGGATCATCACACATAAAACAAATCAATATGAAATAAAATTCTTTTAATCTATTCGCTTATCAAACCATGCCAATTGCCGACAAAACATCTGGAATTTGCCAGAGAAGCTTTGTCTGGACATTGCATCTATTTTTCAAACCTCCTTTTTCAAAATCTATATATCCTACCTCTTTTCGACGGCAAATTTATCACTTTGTAAACACAATTCCAAATAAATCCAACAAAATGTCACATTTTATCGACAAAAGATTGTCTTTTTCCATTTTTAAAGATTTGGATTCGTTTTTTTAGATTTCAAAATCAGAGAAATCCGGAGTGCCGGCAAGCAAAGAGGCGCAAAAAACCAGACGCGTATACACACAAAAAGAACCGTCATCGCAAGAATACGACAACGGAACTATTCGTTCTGCGTAACCCTATTAAAGTATTACTTATTGATAGAGTGAGAAACCGACAGACGTGCACGACCTTTAGCACGACGGCGAGCAAGCACCTTGCGTCCGTCGGCAGTCGACATTCTTAAACGGAAACCGTGTTTGTTCACTCTCTTTCTGTTCGAAGGTTGGAATGTTCTTTTCATTTTTGTATCTTATTTCGTTATTATTCAGTATTTCGGACTGCAAAAGTAACCATTAATTTCCTAAAAACAAAGCAATCAGTCCAAATATTTCAGAAATATTTTCACATCCTTCTGATTTTCAAACCGATACATTAGCGCAAACGGTCGCAATCGTGGATGATTTTATAGTCTTTTTGGATACGGCTCTTCGCCATCAGCGTGCAGGCAAGCGCAAGCACAGGCAGCGGAGCTGTCATCGTGAATCTCGGATCAACAACCGCCATAAAATATCCGCCAGCCACAACGGCAATTTCCGCCAACATGAGCAGAACGCCTACAGAACACAGCATTTGCTGCATTTTCAGGTTTTTAAACTTAGTGATTGTGACAAGCAAAAACACTGCAATTGCGGCGGCAAGCACACGTGCCACCAAGACAGCGCCGCCCAATTCAACCACCGGCTGCGCAACACGCAACGGCTCGACCGCCGGGAATGCCGCCGCCAAAGCCATCGCTATCACTGAAATAAGCAGATAAACCGTCTGCCAACGTTGTAGTACCATATTCTATTTTTTTCTGCAAATTTACTATTTCCTCCAAATCCTGACAACACCTCGCCAACTTTTGCAATGACTTATGGCAAGATTTTTGCTCTTTATTTGTATATTCGCAAATAAATTCAATATACGACAATGACCGACTTCCACAAAAAAAGCATTCAATCGCTGCTTTCCGAGAAACGCCTTGCTGAGGCGTTCGCCGAACTGCGACAGACGGCACAGACGCTGCAGAACTGGCAATTGAACAACCGGCTCGACGAGCTGGAGGAGTCATACAAATATATGATCCGCTATGTTGCTGACGGATGCAACGACCCTCAACGCGAGGAAATCCACAACGGCATCACCGCAAAACTGATGGAGCTTGCCGACATTACCGAACAAGAGCTGACAGTGCAGAACTCGCCTAAACTGTACTACGAGACGCTGCGCATGGAGCGCAAGTACCCCAGAAGTCTGGAGGCGCTGCTCGAGGCATACCGCGAATGCGCCGACAAGACAGCATTGTTCTACGAGCTGCCGGCAGACAAACGCGACAGTGACCAGGAGAGGACACTGCTAATGGCGAAGGAAAAAGCCGCCAACGCTGTTTTCAAGCATATATGGGTCACTTTTCCCGTGACCGCCAACGAAGCCGGCACGCTCGACAAGCTGTTTGCCGACGCCGATGCCACGGCAGAAATAAAGGAATTGGCGATGGCGGCGACAATGCTCAGTCTGCTCGAGCACTACAGCGAGCACCTTCTGCTGTCGCTGCTCGACCTCTATGCCGCAAACGCTTTCAACGACGCATCGCTGTCAATGAAAGCGCTGTGCTGCGCGCTGATTGCCATGCACTGCCACCGCGAAACCATAAAGCACTCAAGCGCCATCTCACTGCGTATTGCCAACATTGCCGACAGCGAGCGCGGACGCCGCGACATCATGACCGTGTTTCTGCAATTCATCCGCAGCCGCTCCACTGAGAGAATCAGTCAGAAGGTGCGCGACGAATTGGTGCCTAAACTGATGAAACTAAGTCCGGAGATGCGGCGCAAGATGCGCGACGGGTTCTCAGACGACATCGAAGAAATGGCAAAAAACCCCGACTGGCAGGAAATGCTCAACGAGTCGGGCATCACCGACAAGATGCAGGAGCTGAGCCGCATGCAGGCTGAAGGCAGCGACGTGTTTCTCAGCTCGTTCGCCAGGCTGAAGAGCTTTCCATTCTTCAACGACGTGGCGAATTGGTTTGTTCCGTTCACACCACGCCACTCGAGCATATTCCGCGTGTTTGCCGGCAACAGCGGCAGCATGTTGCTGTCGATGGTTGACCGCACAGGTGCATTCTGCGACAGCGACAAATTCTCATTCGCCCTATCGGTAGCCACGATGCCCGACCAGCATCGCTCGATGATGATGGCACAATTCGACGAGCAGCAGGAGCAGGTCATCAACGAAATGGCAGGCAGTCTCCCCAACCCCGACAAGCAGCGGGAGAACATCGCCAACAAATATGTGCAGAGCCTGTACCGCTTCTTCAACCTGTTTCGCAGCCGCAACGATTTCTACAACCCGTTCTCGACAAGGCTCAATCTTATTGACGTGCCGTTTGTCAGCGACGCCCTTTCCGACACAAAAAGCCTGCGGCTGATTGCCGAGTTTTATTTCAGCATGCAATGCTACACCGACGCGCTGTCGACATTCGGCAAAGTGTTGAAACAAGACTCGCCTACTGCCTCCGACTATCAGAAGACTGGCTACTGCCACGAGCAACTGAAACAATACGTGCTTGCCACCGCCGACTATGAGAAAGTCGAGCTGCTCAAGCCCAACGATGTGTGGACCCTCAAGCATCTGGCTCTTTGCTACAGGGCCGTAAACGATACGGAGAAAGCCATCGCCAACTACAAACGCGCGGAAGCGCTGCAGCCCGACAATGTGGCGCTTGCCAACAATATTGCCAACTGCCTGCTTGAAGGCGGACGGATTGAGGAGGCGTTGAAATACTTCTTCAAAGTGGACTATCTGGCATCAAAAGGCGAACGGACAATGCGCCCCATCGCCTGGTGTTCGTTCCTGATTGGAAACTACAGCCAAAGTGTGGACTACTACAACCGCATCATCGCCAAGCAGCCCGGCGCAAACGACTACATCAACCGCGGACATGCCCTGCTGTGCAGCGGACAGGTGAAAGACGCCGTGGCAAGCTATATGGACGCCGTTGACAAATCAGGCGGCAGCGAGGTGCTGAAAACCCTTGACGACGACCGCCACTACCTGCTCGACGCCGGTGTGGACAAACTCACCATCGCGCTGATATTCGACAAAATCCGATACAAAGGTTTGGGCACTTCGGAAAATATGTAGTAAATTTGCAAAAACATCAGTTATTATAAAAATATGAATTTCAAATCATTAATCATTCCATTATTATTTACAGCACCAATAATGACAAACGCTGAAAATATATTCTTTGAGGAATTCAAAACGACACACAACGTTGTGCCGTTCGACAGAATCGAGAAGAGTTTCTATGAGGAAGCTGTCGATTCAGGTATCAAACAAGCAGACCGCGAAATCGAGGTTATCGTCAACCAGCGCTCGCGCCCTACGTTTGAAAACACTATCGAGGCGCTTGAGAATGCCGGAGAGATGCTCAACCGCACGCTGCTCACATTCTATCCAATCCTGTCGGCCGACGGCGACGAGGAAATGAACCAGATTTCGCTGCGCATCGCCCCGAAACTGGCTGAACACAGCGCAAACATCTCTCTCAACGAGAAGTTGTGGCAACGCGTAAAGGAGGTCTACGAAAACCGCGACAAACTCGACCTCAACACAGAGCAGAAAACGCTGCTCAAAAACACCTACGACTCGTTTGCCCGCAGCGGTGCAAACCTTGAGGGCGCCGACCGCGACGCTTATCGCAAGCTTCAGGCGGAATTGTCGGAACTGACGCTCAAATTCGAGCAAAACACGGTGAAATGCACTGCCGCGTATGAATTGTGGCTCACAAAAGACGACCTTGCGGGTCTGCCGGAAAGCACGGTGGAGGCTGCCGCTCTTGCCGCCAAGGAAAAAGGCAAAGAGGGTCAGTATCTTATCACGCTGCAACAGCCCACTTACATGGCGTTCATGAAATACTCCTCACGCCGCGACCTGCGCGAGAAGCTGTACAAGGCATACAACACGCAATGCGTCGGCGGAGAATTTGACAACACAAAAATCCTGAGCCGCATCGCCGAAGTGCGCTACGAGATCGCCAAACTGCTTGGCTACAACACGTATGCCGACTACAGCCTTGAGGACACCATGGCGCAAACTCCTGCCAACGTCTACAAATTGCTCAATCAACTGCGCGACGCCTACAAGCCGGCATGGAAAAAGGAGCTGAAAGAGCTGACCGACTATGCTCAGAAACTCGAAGGCAAGAAAATCCAGCTCCAGAACTGGGACTACTCATACTATGCCAACAAGCTGAAAAACGAGAAGTACTCTTACAATGACGAGGAACTCCGTCCTTACTTTGAGCTCAACAACGTAATCAAAGGTGTGTTCGGTCTTGCAACGCGTCTCTACGGCTTGCACTTCACCGAAAACCAGAACTATTCGGTATACCATCCGGAAGTGAAGTCGTTTGACGTGACCGACGCCGACGGCAACTTCGTCGGTGTGCTCTACACCGACTTCTTCCCACGCGACACCAAGCGTTCAGGCGCATGGATGACTGAATTCCGCCCGGAGCGCATCGTCGACGGCGTCAGCCAGCGTCCGCACGTAACTCTGACAATGAATTTCACAAAGCCTACAGAAACAAAGCCTTCCCTGCTTACGTTCTATGAGGTGGAAACGTTCATCCATGAGTTTGGACACGGCCTGCACAGCCTGCTCGCTCAAACTAAATATCAATCAATGTCGGGAACCAACGTGTACCGCGACTTTGTGGAAGTGCCGTCGCAATTCAACGAGAACTTCTTGACACAAAAAGAATTCCTCGACAGTTTCGCACGCCACTACCAGACAGGCGAGGCTATTCCTCAGGAGCTTGTCGACAAGGTGATCAAGTCATCACAATTCGGCGCGGCGTATGCCTGCCTGCGCCAGCTCAGCTTCGGCTACCTCGACATGGCATACCACACAACGACAGCGCCTGTGACCGATCCTATCGCGTTCGAACGCGAGGCGATGAAGCAAGTGCAGATGTTCCCGGCCGTTGACGGATGCATCATGGCACCGCAGTTCAACCACATCTTCTCTGGCGGTTATGCCGCAGGCTACTACAGCTACAAGTGGGCAGAGGTCATCGAAGCCGACGCTTTCCAATATTTCAAGGACAACGGCATCTTCAATCCTGAAATTGCCAAGTCATGGAAGGACAACGTGCTTAGCCGCGGCGGCACAGAAGCCCCTATGGTGCTCTACAAGCGTTTCCGCGGTCAGGAGCCTACAATCGACGCACTGCTGATTCGCGACGGCATCAAGAAAGAAACTAAAAAGAAGAAATAATCAATATTTCTTCGCAATCCCACCAAAACGAAAAGGCGCCCAAACGGCGCCTTTTCTATTTTTCATATTTTAAATTACAATTTCTTCACCACCTTTGCCGGATTTCCGACAGCGACACTGTTGTCAGGAATGTCGTGGACCACGACGCTGCCGGCACCTATGGTGCATCCCGACCCTATGCTCACTCCAGGCAGGATAGTTGCGCCACCGCCAATCCAGCAGTTGTCGCCGATGTTGACCGGCCGCGCCCACTCGTCGCGGGAGTTCCGTTTTCCAGGGTCGACATCATGGCAAGCCGTGTATATCCCGACATTCGGTCCGATAAAGCAATCGTCGCCGATGGTCACATAAGCCTCGTCAAGCACCGTCAGCCCGAAATTTGCGAAGAAGCGCTTGCCCACACGGATGTGCTTGCCATAGTCGCAATAGAAAGGCTGGTTGATAAATGTGTCGTCGTCCATCTTTCCCAATATTTCTCTGAGCTTCAGATTCCGTTCCTTAATCAACGTTGGTCGTATCTGATTATATTCCCAGCAGAGATCCTTCACGCGGTTCAGCATCTCCAACAGCTCCTTGTCGACGGCTGAATACACCTCGCCGTCAAGCATTTTCTGATATTCGGTTTTCATTCTCACGACAAATGCTCCACTCGCGACGTATCCTTGCTGAACGTATATCCGTTTGCCTGATGGGTGGCAAGCACAAGCACTTCGGCAATCTGCACATGCTCCGGCGCGTTGGCGGCATACAGCACCACGTCGGCTATGTCGTCGCCGTTGAGCGGATGGATGCCGGCATAGACGCTGTCGGCTTTCGACTTGTCGCCACGGAAACGCGTGACGCTGAAATTGGTTTCCACAAGTCCAGGCTTCACGTTGGTGACGCGCACACAGGTGTCGACAAGATCAATGCGCAAGCCGTCGGAAAGAGCCTTCACTGCCGCCTTCGTGGCGCAATACACATTGCCTCCGGCATAAGCCTGGTCGCCTGCAACGCTGCCAATGTTGATTACGTGCCCGTGGTTGCGCTCCACCATGTGTGGCACAACGAGGCGCGTCATCGTAAGCAATCCCTTGATATTGGTGTCGATCATTGTTGACCATTCATCGATGTCGCCCTCAAATTCTTTGTCAAGGCCGAGAGCAAGCCCGGCGTTGTTGACCAGCACGTCAATGTCGCGCCAACGTCCAGTAAGGCTGTCGAGAGCCTCCTGCGCCGCCTTGCGGTCGCGCACGTCGAAAGCAAGCGTAGTCACCTCCACTCCTTCCAATTCAGCCTTCATAGCCTCCAACTTTTCCTTGTTGCGCCCAGTCAGCACCAAATCGTAGCCGCTGCCGGCGAATTTACGGGCACAAGCCTCTCCGATTCCGCTCGTAGCCCCCGTTATCAATGCTATTCTGTTCATTGTTGTCTAAGTTGTTTTTTCAAGGCAAAATTAGCAATAATCAGTAAAAAATGGCACCAACCCGCATTTTTTAATTCTTTTGTTGCCCACCAGAGCCATTGCCGCCACCCTTCATCACGTCGTCGTTGCTGATTGAGCGTTCCGTGCGTTTCACGTTTACATTCATACTGCCAAGCCTCCATGACAGGCTGACTCCGAAGCGGCATGCATAATCCTTGTAATGCGACGTCTGCCGATAAGTGTCGGTGACAGTTGTGCTTGAATATTTTTTCCATGCCGAAAAGAAATCGCTCGCAAAGAGAGATACCTCCATACGGTCTTCTTTGAGGAATGAGCGGTTGAGCGAAAGTCCGTAGAAATTATATGAGCCCGAACGGCCTTGCAGCGAGATGTAGGGCGCGCCGTATCCGCCGTAAGCCGTAAAATCCAGCTTCCACGGCAAACGTTGCTGCAGTTGTGCATAAAGATTGCCACCGAAACCACTGTTGCTTGAACCGAGTTCTTTGCTCCGCAAATCAACATAGCTGCCACTTGCCGACAACATGAAGCTTGTTTTATCAGTGATGTTCCAACTCATCCATACCGACAACGATGTGCGTTGCGTGCGCACATAGTTTCCATAAGTTGAGTTGCGCACGCCATCTTCGTCGACAAACGAATAGCCCGTCACGCCATTGTTGACAAAACTATAGCGCGCGTCGGCATTGAGGTTTACCTTCGAAGTGAAAATATTGTAACTCAAACTGATGCTATGGCTCTTCTCCGTCGACAAGTCCGGATTGCCGTAGCTTACATCGTTGGGCGTCGCCGAAATGCGGAACGGATTAAGGAACCAGATGCCCGGACGGTTCAAGCGCATATTGTAGCCGACGCGGATATTTGACATCTCCGAAAGCCCATAGCTTATGGCCGCCGACGGCACCACATCGTCAAAATTCTTGCTGAAGTTGCGGTCGGGATGACGTTCATATTCCACGTTCATAAACGTATGCTCATAGCGCACACCCGTCTTGAACCCGAATTTCTGTATTTTCAGATTATAATCCGCATATGCCGCCACAATGTTCTGACGCTGGCTGTAGTCAACCGAACTGTCTTCGTCGCCCGGCAAAGAGCCGTCAACCTGCTCCAGCAGCAGCGTCTGGCTGTCGCTGGCATTTTTGCGCGCAATGAACTTCATTCCCGCATCCACATAATGGTGTTCATTGATGGGATTCACATAGTCTACCTGCACGGTGTGCTCAGCAATGTGCGATTTGTTGTCCTGTCCCTGAGCATACGTGAGAAACGGCACCGATACCACATCGGAATACGTTGTTTCTGTCTGTGTCCGCTTCGGTGATTTGTCAAACTTATACGAAACTGTCAGCAACTCGTCTTTCTTCTTGAACGAATGCTGATAGTCGACGCCTACCGAATGGCTGCCATATTTAAACAAGCTTTTGTCCAACGTATTGTAGGAATAGACCGGCACCTGTGCCGCATCAAGCATTACGAACGACGACGTGCCGTGGCTATTGTCGCGCCATGTGTAGAAATCATAACTGAACGTCACAAGATTGAGCGAGTCTGCCTCGTAACTGCCCGACAGCGATCCATAGTGCATCTGCGAGCGGCTGCCGTCAGCGCGGCTGACACTGCGTAATGTCTGTTTCACTCTTCCGTCGGAGTCATAGTCATCACGCTCATAGTCAGACGAAGAACTATTGTTGCGGCTTTCATAACTATACGAATAGTTGCCGCTCATCGTGAATTTCCCAACTTGGACCGAACCGTAGGCATAGGCCGACGGACCTTTGTTGCTGCCGGTCAGTCCGGCCGAAAGGTTATACCCCTGCATCCTTGAGCCCTGCGTGACGATGTTTATGATTCCGCCCACTCCCTCCGCGTCATATTTGGCACCGGGGTCGGTTATCACCTCTATCGACTTCACCGAACTTGCCGGCAGGCTGCGGAGCACCTCCTTCGGGTTGTTGCTCATCATCGTGTTTGGTTTGCCGTTGACATAGACCTTGAAATTCGACGAACCTTTCACCGTTATGTTGTCCTGCCCGTCGACCGTCACCATAGGCACCTTGCGAAGCATCTGGATAGCCGTTTTCGACAACGCCTCGGGGTCGTCTTCAACGCGATATGTGACTTTATCGATATCCGCCTTCACCAAAGGCTTCTGCGCCACCACGCTGACCTCTTCAAGCTCAACGCCGGAAACAAGCGCCACGCGTCCGAGGTTGCACACACGCGCCGAGTCGCCCACCGAAAATTCAATGGAACGTTGACGCATACCTGTGCCGCTTACCGTCAGCGTATAAACTCCCGGCTCAGCCAGTTTCTCGTCAAACGCGCCGTCGACTCCGCTTATGCCGAGCGTCGGTTCTGTTCCTCCGCGCTTGTCTACACGAAGCGTGGCATACGGCACCGGCTCATTTTCCAACGAGTCGACAACCACTCCTACAACACTGAAATTTTTGGAATTACCTATCCCAACAAATGCCGCCAGTAACAACACGGCAACAAGAATCCGCTTCATCAAAATCTTTTGTTTTATATCATTGTGAATTATTGCGCAAAGATAGTGCAAGGTGAGAGAAGAGCAAAACAAATTTATTTGATTTTGCGCTTCCGAACCGCAGCCTATCTTATCAAAAGATAGCGCAAGGTGGAAAAAAAGAGCTTGCTCAATTTTCTTTCCCGAACCGCAGCCTATCTTTTGATCACTTGACCTCCTCCGAATAAATCCGAGCCAGATTATTGCCCATCACCGCAAAAACGCCAAACAAAACACCACAAAAATTAGTTGCAGGCCACCACAAAAGTTAGCTGCAATACAAATCAATTCATAGCATTAAATATTCACTATATTATTGCTTACATACCGGCGTCAAAATCATACCGCCTGCTTGAAGGACTGAAATCCTACGACACGGCGGAGAACTGGCGGAACAATGCACCGAAAGCATCGCGCAACTCGCGTTTTTCCGCCAGCTGCTCGCTCAGTTGCTTCGCCTTCGAATAAATCGCCTCGGCAAAACTCGTATCACCGTTGCTCATCGCCGTTGCAAAGTCGCAGCCAAGAGTGGCTCCGGCATTGCTGTACTCATAAAGCGTCCATAAGCGGCAGGCGGCATCGTCGCCTCTTTCAGCACGACATTTTTCCACCGCCATAAGCACGGCGTTGTCCACATCCGCCATTGCGGGCAGGTCGCCCGAAGCACATGCCGTCTGTCGAAGAAGAGCAAACAATTGCGCGTCGCCTTCAAGCGTGTCAGCCCTCAGCGTGCGCTCACTCATTTCCTGCAAAATGGATTTATAAGTATTTTTCATTATCGGATTTATTAGAGTTAGATTTATCGTACATTGCAAATGTATTAATTCAAATCTATTTCACGCAACAATTACAGCGTGCTTTTTTGTTAAAATTACCTAATCCAACACTCTTTTACCCAATGGTTTCATCACCTCGCCACGCCTTCTGATTAAAGATTGTTAATTACGCATCACGCGTCTTGGTCTATGCCGGAAACGTTGTAATTTTACTATTTAAAATGCTTATGAATATGAAAAATGCTATAATCGTAGGCGCCACTTCGGGTATCGGTCTTGAGGTGGCACGCATAATGCGGAGCGAGGGCGTCAACATAGGGGTGGCTGGCCGCAGAGAGGACAGGCTGCGCAAGTTTGCCGAAGAAGGCGGCAACGTTGTGTGGCAACGCATCGACGTGACCGACGAAAACGCAGGCGGGCAGCTCGTTGATTTGGCGGAGCGCATGGGCGGCGTCGACACCATCCTGCTCGTTTCTGGGATAGGAAGCCAGAACCGCGACCTCGACCCGGGCATAGAAATCGCAACGGCAGAAACAAACGTTGTGGGATTCACCCGTATGATCGATGCAGCATTCAACTATCTGAAAAGCCATGGTGGCGGACACATCGGCGCCGTAAGCTCGATTGCCGGGACTAAAGGGCTGGGCATCGCCCCGGCATACTCTGCCACAAAACGCTTTCAAAACACTTACATACAATGCTTGGCGCAACTGTCGGCAATGACTCGCGCCAACATCACGTTCACCGACATCCGTCCGGGATTTGTCGACACCGACCTGCTGCGGTCGGGCAACTACCCGATGCTTATGCGCCCGGAAAAGACCGCACGGATGATTGTCGACGCCTTGCGCCGCAAAAAACACGTGGCGACAATCGACTGGCGATACCGCTTGCTCGTGGCGGTATGGAGAATGATTCCCGACTGCATCTGGGAAAGAGCGGAAATTCAAACAAAACAATAAAATAATAGAAATGAAAAAACTTTTTGCAACAATCATCGTTGCGTCAACGGCTGCGGTGGGCTTTGCCGCCACTCCGTTGTGGATGCGCGATGTAAAAATCTCGCCCGACGGATCGCAGATTGCATTCTGCTACAAGGGCGACATCTACAAAGTTGCCTCTACTGGAGGCTCTGCCGTGCGGCTAACATCGCACGACTCATACGAGTCGGTGCCTGTATGGTCGCCCGACGGAAAGCAGATTGCTTTTGCCAGCGACCGATACGGCAACAACGATGTGTTTATTATGAATGCCGACGGTGGTTCGGCAGTGCGTCTGACCACAAAGTCGGGAGGCGAGGTGCCCGAGGCTTTCTCACCCGATGGAAAATATGTCTATTTCTCAGCCAACAATCAGAAACCTGCGGCAAGTGCGCTGTTCCCCGACGTGTTGCTTGAGCTGTACAAAGTGCCAGCCACTGGCGGACGCCAGGAGCAGGCTCTCCCTACTCCTGCCGAATGCCTGTCGTTTGCCAAAGACGGCAGCATGTTTGTATATCAGGACCGCAAGGGTTATGAAGACGTATGGCGCAAACATCACACGTCGTCTGTGACACGCGACATCTGGGCATACGACACCAAAACCGGCAAACACACCAACCTGACGGCTCATGCCGGAGAGGATTTGTGCCCGGCTTTGTCGGCCGACGGCAGCACGGTGTATTTCCTCAGTGAGCGCAATGGAGGCTCGATGAACGTATACTCTATGCCACTCGCAAACCCGGCGGCATTGACAAAGATTTCCGACTTCAGCACTCACCCGGTACGCTTCCTCAGCGTTGCCGACAACGGCACGATGTGCTACACCTACGACGGAGCCATCTACACTCAGCTAAACGGTGAGAAACCGGCGCTCGTCGACATCGACATTGTGCGCGACGACGTTGACCTGCCGTCAAGCCTGTCGTTCACAAACGGTGCTACTTCGGCAAGCGTGTCGCCCGATGGCAAGCAGGTGGCTTTCACCGTGCGCGGCAATGTGTTTGTGACATCGGTGGAATATGGCACAACAAAACAAATAACCAACACCGTGGAGGGCGAGGCCGACGTTGACTTCGGCGCCGACAACCGGTCGCTCGTATATGCCAGCGAACGCAACGGGCATTGGGGGCTTTACACGGCTCGCATAAAACGCTCCGACGACCTCAACTTCCCTAATGCTACTCTAATCGACGAGCAGCCGCTGCTCGCCGACTCTCTCGCCGACCGCCAGAATCCGAAATTCTCGCCCGACGGAAAAGAGGTGGCTTTCATCGAGGATGAATGCCGGCTTATGGTGGTCAACGTGGCCACTAAAGCTGTGAGGCAGGTGACCGACGGTTCGGAATGGTTTATGGGTGGCTTCAACTATGCTTGGTCGCCAGATGGAAAATGGTTCTCGCTTGAAATCATCGGCAACGGACACGACCCTTATTCCGACGTGGCTATCGTAAAGGCTGACGGATCGGAGAAGCCGGTAAACCTGACTGGCAGCGGATACTTCAGCTCGCAGCCAAGATGGGTGCTCGACGGAAACGCTGTGCTTTTCCTCACAGACCGCTACGGCATGCGCAGCCATGCTTCGTGGGGTTCGCTCAACGACGTGATGCTTGTGTTTATGAACAAGGACGCCTACGACAAATTCCGACTTAGCAAGGAGGATTACGAATTGCAGAAGGAATTGGAAAAGGAGCAGAAGAAAAATGCCGAAAAGGCTGACACCGACAAGAAAAAAGGCAAAAAGAAAGACGACAAGAAGGCTGACAAGAAAGAAGAGAAAAAAGACATTGACGTGCAACTTGACGGCATCGAGGACCGTATTGTGCGCATCACGCCAAACTCTTCCGAAATTGCCGATGCCATCGTCGATGCCGATGGAGAAAGCCTGTACTACCTGTCGGCTTTCGAGGAGGGTTACGATCTTTGGAAACTCGACTTGCGCAAAAAGAGCACGGAATGCCTGAAGAAACTCGACACGTCGTCGGCTCAGTTCGACGTGCAGAAAGACGGCAAGTGCATTTTCATTCTCGGCTCACGCATAATGCAGAAACTCACCGTGGCTTCCGACAAGATGGAACGCATCAGCTACAAGGCTGAGATGAAGATGGATTTGGCAAAGGAACGCGAATATATGTTTGACCACGTTTGCCGCCAGGAGGCCCGCCATTTCTACCGCACTGACATGCACGGTGTGGACTGGCCGATGATGACAGCTGCATACCGCAAGTTCCTGCCTCACATCAACAACAACGCCGACTTTGCCGAGCTGCTCAGCGAAATGCTCGGTGAGCTAAACGTGTCGCACACGGGTGGCAGATTCCGTGCCGGTGCCCGTGGAGATGCCACTGCCAACTTAGGTCTGTTCTACGACCTTTCGTATGAAGGAAAGGGCGTGAAAATCGACGAGGTGATTGCCGGAGGTCCTTTCGACAACGCGTCTTCAAAGGTGAAGAAGGGATGCATTATCGAGAAAATCAACGGACAGGAAATTTCTGCCGACACCGACTTCTATGCGCTGCTCGCCGGGCTGACCGGAGAGAAGGTGCTGATTTCGCTTTCCGATGGCGGCAAGCAGTGGGACGAGGTGGTGAAACCTATCTCTGACGGCGCTTGCGGTGCTTTGCTCTACCGCCGATGGATCAAACAACGCGCCGCCGACGTGGACCGCTGGTCAAACGGCCGCTTGGGATACGTACATATCGAATCGATGGACGACAACAGTTTCCGTACAGTGTACTCTGACGTGCTTGGTAAATACAACAAGAAGGAGGGAATCGTGATTGACACCCGTTTCAATGGTGGAGGTCGCTTGCACGAAGATATCGAAATCTTGTTCAGCGGAACAAAATATCTCACTCAGGTGTACCGCGGAAGAGAAGCGTGCGACATGCCGAGCCGCCGATGGAACAAACCTTCAATCATGGTGCAGGGCGAGGCCAACTATTCCAACGCTCACGGAACGCCTTGGGTATACAAACACATGCGTCTCGGCAAACTTGTCGGCGCTCCGGTGCCTGGCACCATGACAAGCGTTTGGTGGGAACGTCTGCAAGACTCTTCGCTGATTTTCGGCACTCCGGTCATCGGATACCGCACCGCGGAAGGAAATTACCTTGAGAACTCGCAACTGGAGCCCGACATCTATGTGCTGAACTCTCCTGAGGACGCTGCCAATGGTTTGGACGCACAACTGAAAGCTGCGGTCGACGAGCTCATTCGCGAACTCGACGCAAAAAAATAAACCCTAACACGGCTTGACTAAGACAAGCGGATGCGACACCTCTCGCATCCGCTTATCCTTTAATATTGCGAACGTTGCGACAAAAAAACTCCGTAAATGTTTGCCGTATGGAAAAATATGCGTACATTTGCACGCCATTACAGAAGTCGCCTTTACCAGCGGCGCGTAACTTTGTAATAATAAAAAAGATATAGAAATGAAAAAAGACATTCATCCATCAAACTATCGCGAGGTTGTTTTCAAAGATATGTCGAACGGCGAAACTTTCATCACTCGCTCGACTGTCGCTGCTAAGGAGACAATCGAAATCGACGGCGTTACTTACCCGCTCGTAAAACTCGAAATCACGAGTTCTTCTCACCCTTTCTTCACTGGTAAGCAGAAATTGGTCGACACAGCTGGCCGCGTAGACAAGTTCATGAGCCGCTACGGAAACCGTCTCAAGAAATAAGGTTCAGAAGAACATCAAAATATCCTCAAAACAAAACAACAAAGCAGGGACAGCCTTTTCGGCAGTCCCTGCTTTGTTGTCTAACGCACACTTATGCACACAAGATGCCCTATCCGTAAGGTCTGGCTGTTTTCATCATAAGCCAAGGTATGTTTTCAACGCCTCGACATATTCTTCAAAAGCCTTTCTTCCATCGTAAGTAATTGAGCATGTCGTCCTGGAACGCTTGCCCGACATTCCCTTTTCAATAGAAATATATCCCGCGGTAGACAGCTTTTCAAGCTGAACGCTGAGATTGCCGGCTGTAGATTCGGTTTTCTCCTTGAGATAAACGAAATCTGCCTCTTCAACATTCATCAGTATGGAAATTACAGCAAGACGGAGTTGCGAGTGCAGAAGCGGATTCAGTTCTTTCATTTTTCTTTTCGTACCTTATGGTTGAGAATATGGCCGGGAATTATCATCATCGCCACAAACGCGATTATAAACAATGGCATATACCATGATGCATAAAGCTCTACATCCCCGGCGATGCATGCCTCCGTAAATAAGCCTGCAAACAATCCTATCGCACCTCCAACAATAAGCGTTGTCTCTTTGAAAACAATTCCCTGGGCAACCTCGGCGAAGGGAACGATTATCAGAGCGAACGCCAACATCATAGGCCATGCGTCAATTCCTTTGACAAGCAGAAATGCGAGGCAGATGGCTGTGGCGGCGATTGCACTGAAGCCGACTGTAGACCAAATGCGGGATGTGAGTGTGTCGGAATAATTTTTTACTTCTTTTTCAATCTGTTGTTTCTTTGCCTTTATCGGAGCAACGATGCCTCCAATAATCCAAACAAGAAACCATAGCCAGTTCCACACAGGATTTTGTGTAATCACGAGTAGTATCCATATCAACGCAGAAACGGCAACTGTCAGGTAGCCAAACAGCAGCAAAATGCGTCCATCGCCAATATAGCGTTGCTTAGTGAGTGCTATCATCGAAGTTATCACTTCGAGACTTTCTTTTTCGGTGAGTTTTCTGTCTTCCTTTTTATGAAAAATTTGATGGTTAATACTTGGTTTATAAAATAAACCATTTGGCTTTGAAAAAAAGAGCGGTCTCGCCTGTCCGCCCTTGAGTCGAGTGCAAATTTAATTTGGTTTATATTATAAACCAAATTTTTCAGAGAAAATTCACTGACAGTGCGCCTATTCCCAGCTTGTGTGGCAGAGGCGCACTGCAACCTTCTTCATCTATGCATTAACCTTATTCCACTATGATTTTCCGAACGTTTGACGGATTAGCGTTCAGAACAGGGCGCAAAATATATATACCAGGCGTCAAACCAGAGATTTCCGCTTCTTTCATATTCGTCCGTATGCAGACGCCCATAATATCAAAGACATCATAATTTGTGTCGCCATCGGAAACGACATCTTCCACACCACTGTCATCACCGACAACAAACGTTCCCTCAAACAACGAAATCAAGCCTTCCGTATCCGATGCCGCTCGGATTCTATAGCGGTAACTGCCGTCATCCAACGATGAGACATCAAAACCTATGCGTTTGGTTGCTGCCTCTCTATTTGCACTGGCTGTTCTTATACTCTTTATGAGTGAAAGAGTCTGCGACTTAACTACTTCTCCATTTTTAAAAGCCTCAAACTCATAGTAGTCGGCACTCTCATCCACTGGAAGCGTAAGCACTCGTTCGCGGCCCTCTGTATACACTTTCACAAAAGCCTCCACTGTCTCATCCTCGACAATCTCAAATTTATTCCAAGCTTCCGACGCTTCATAATACTTCTTGGCTCCAACCGGCACACGGATTCGCGGATTGCTTTTTGTAATAAACACATCATTCGGCAGCATTTTTGGCGGACAAATCCAATGTGCGGTCACTTCTGTCAGTGCTCCGTTCACAAATGTATATGCTCCAATATAAGAAACCGAACCTGGTATATCAATGGTCTTGAGTCCGTCAAGATACATCATGGAATTTCCGTAAAGCACTTGCAATGACGGCGGAAAAACGAATTCAGTCAATTTCGGACACCCCTCCATCGCGCTGAAAAATCTCAATCGCGAATTTTCAGGGAATGTCACGGTCTGCAGTTCCATGCAATATTTAAAATCATCAACCACATATTTTACAGAGGATGGGAAGGCTACCGAAACAACTTTCGAGTTGTTAAACGCGCCTTCAGTTCTGACCAACTTATATTCTTTCCCATTATAACTAACCGTTTCAGGCAATACTATATCTCCTGAATATTGTCCCTCGCTTGGTGGTAGCAGAACGGCTTTGCTGCCGCGCAATCGATACCGCAGTCCTGCAATATCGGCATAAATGGTTGCCTCTTCAACCGGCATCTCATCCAATGAGAAAAAACACCACGGCTTTGTCAATCTATAGGTGGGGAGGGAGCCTGACGGCACGTGTATCTCTACAGGTGTCGGACACATGGAGCCTTTATAATCCACATCGTTATAACCCGACAACTCCAAGATATTCAACGGAGTATTGACTGGTCTTTCCCACTTCAAAAACAAATCCTTGATATTCGTTGCAAGTGACAAATCTCCCATACGCCACACTGTCGATGGGATCACAAGATCTGCAAATGCTCCACAAAATGCCCTCACTCCGATTTCCTGCAAACCTTCAGGCAGCCGGAAATGATCCGGGACTACCTGTCCTCTATTTTTGCAGAAGAACATAAACCCATAATCCTCTATCACTTTCAATTGTGAGTCTTCTTCTATTTCAATATCGTCAATTACTGCCGATTCGAATGCTCTTTTTTCTACCACTTCAACAGTTTTGGGTATAAACACCTTGTCCAATTCCATGCAGGCGGCAAACGCTCTCCTTCCTATCGACTTGACTGTATATTCTCTTCCGTCCACTTTTATAGACGACGGTATGATTATACGTCCTTGGTATGTAGAATTAAGTTCGTTTTTGGCAACTACCCTTGCTGCCATGGCTCCAGGGTCGAGAACGTAATATATCCCGTCAACACATATTACTCCATCATCGACCGGATCATCCAAGCCTCCTGTGCCGGTGACTTCAACATTTGTCTGATTTCCTTCTCTATCACAAAGCGCAGCCAGCATGTCGTCCGGTTTTTGCATTCTCCCGACTGCACAATCACTTGCTTGTTCTTTTGAGTTCGGATTTACAGCTGCTGCCTCCATATAACAAGACAACATCAGCATCGCCAACAGCATTGCCGGCAATAGTCTTCTTCTGTGGTACTTACTGGTAATCATAATTACTTGTACTATGTGTTAAATGAAATCCTTAAAAGATTATTATGTCTAAGCAAAATATCCACTACGTTTACAAATTTATAGTCACAAACCACCTTTTACAAATGTTTTGTTAGTTAAAATTCATTAAATGTGTTTTTAAACATACTTTTTCTATTCTTTATATCTCACTTAGACACAACGCAATGACAATGATATAAAAAACAATTACAGAATCAAGCAAACCGCTATCGAAGAGCGATTCCTTACGCACAACAAACATTGCGAGGGAGCATGTGGTTACCGACATGCCCCCTCGCAATATGTTTCGTGGATGCGTCACTCTCCCCACCTTTTCGGTTGCCATACGGAACCTTCGCGGAAGTGCTGGATGGGTAGGTCTTGAGTGGTGTAAACCACATAGAAGCGATTATGCCTTACCAATCCACCCTCGTAGAAAACCCAGCTTTTGCCTGACCGGTCGCCGGCATACCAGTTCCAATTCTTCTTATCCCAGAACTGGTTGAACTTGTTTTCTTCCGTTTCTGTGGCATTCATGCGCAGCTCACTTCCGCCAGTCGATGAGATAATCACGTCGTGGTTGTCGATATTGGCGAAACCTATGGCGGTAATCTTCTTCGACGGGTCGATGTCTACGCCCTCGTCATAGTACTTCACAAAAAGATAGTTGTTGTCGAGCGCTCCATCCATATCATGATCAGCATGCACGCCTCGCGGAATGTAGTATTTTCCACCGTTGAAGTCTTTGGCTGTTCCCTCTTGACAGAACACGGCATCCACGATGCCTAAGCATTTGTCGCTTGGCGCCAACGCATAATAGATATACTTGTCGTCATTGTCTGTAGCGTCTATATAATGGTGGCAAGTCGGCTCGAATGCATATCCATTTTCACACGGAGCATTGGCGTTTGCCATGACTGGATAGTAAGTCAAGTAGTTGTTCTGATCGTTCGGGTCTTGCGCAACAAAGGGTGTTGGTTCTCCATTCTTATGCCCGTTCGCGCCGCTCTTGATCAAGATGTCTGCCAACACCAATCTCGACTTTGTCCGCTGCACCACCTGTTTAGAGTTGAGGTAGTCGTCTTTGGCGTTTAGCAACTCGCTGTAGTTGTTCAGCAGACGGGTGACTGCCTCTATGTCGGCTTCTGTTTTATCCGTAACCACTTGGTCGTAGGTAAACGCTATCTGACCAACCAGCTCTTCGATAGGATACAGACGGCAGAGGGTGTTGTCTTTATCATCGCTGCTCACGTTGTAGCCAATGAGCGCCCACTTACTGTCGGAACCGTCGGTATTGAAGCCGTCGAGCCACTTCTGCGGATCGTCGATGGCAAGGTCGCCTCCGGTAGAGGTTTGCAAGGATACTGCCTTGCTGGCTTTCTCATAGTTCTCGTTTTGGTAAGCCACGTCGAAATGTCCCTCCGCATAGTCGCTATGGGCATTCGCATAGATATCTTTCCACGTCTTGCCGGTGCTTGTTGGTTTGCTGCGCGAGAGGCTGCCCTGCGCGTCAAAGCCAACGCTATATTCATAAACGTTCTCCTGACGGCCGTAGATATAGATGTTGTAGCCGCCAAACGAGCCTTGCGTGATAATGTCGGTGCCCCAGTCGTCGTAGAATGCGGTCGTATTGATGTTGTCTACGTTCAAAGCTCTGACAAAGGTGGGCGAAAGCAGTGCCAGCAAGGCGGGGTCTTTCTTCTCCTGCTCGAAGGCCGACATATTCATGCGCACCTCCGACATCTTCACGCGATACAGATTCAGATAGTATTCGTATGACTCGCTTGTGGAGAGGCTTCCGCTCACTCCAAGGTCAAACGAGCCTGTCCAGACATAGGAGGGCTTCTTTTTCAGCATAGAGGTCAATTGTCTTTCATATTCCGCGTCTCCCAGAAAATCCTTAATATCCTTCAATATGCCTTTTTCTGAAGATGTCAGACCTTTCTTTCGTGTCTTCTTAAACGATGCTCCCACATTGACCGACCAGTCCTCCATAGTCTTCTCGTAGCTGTCGCCCGAGAATTCAAGCATCGAGAACTGTTTTTGCGTGGTGTTGGCGGTCAGATACTCCTCGCCAAGCTTGCTGATTTGGTCATAAAGGAGCACGCTGCCAAGCGTGTTGCCTACCGGACCGTAGCAGCGGGTTCCCTTGCCCAACACTTCGCTGTAAACGGAGGTGATGGCATCTCCGGATTTTGTCGTGGCTCCTTTCTGTCGGAGCACCATCAACACGGTGCGTGCCTTCTCTGGAAACTCTTTGGGTATAATCTTTACCGGAATGACCACAAATGGCTTGTCGAGTGCTTTCTGCATTTGGGCAACGGCACACCACTTGCCATCTTTGCGTTGCTCGCAGTTGAATTTAACGTACTCGTTCTGCGCTGTCTCTATGTCCACCATGCGCAAAACGCTCAACGGCAAGGCTCGACTGTCCTCGTCACCCTCTTCTATTATATGTATAAGCACACTGCCGGCCACATCATTTGTCCCTTGCGGCACATATTCTTCGATTCCTACCTCTCCTTTCAGGACTCCATCATCCTGGCATCCAGTCAAGCAAAATAGTCCACTTAGAATCGACAGCGATGCCACCGAATTTTTCAGATACTTTATTCGCATAATTTTGTTTTTTAGTATTGATAAATAGTGCGTGAAAATATATAAAAAAAGCATCGGAGACGTGCTAAAACCACAAAATCAGGTGTCAATTCTACAATTCAGACGTTTTCGAACGGTTTGCAGCTACCTTCATCAGGTATTCGCTGGGCAAAGAGCCTGTGTATTTCTTGAAGCTTCTCAATGCAGTTTCTTTCGACCGGAAGCCAACGAGGAAGAAAGCGTCCTGCACACTCTTCACCTTGCCATCTTCCGCAATGCAACAGAAAGCCTGCACTCTGTGGCGGTTAATCAGATCGGCAAAGTTGACGTAGCCTGCCTCCTGTATGGCTTGGGCAAGATAACTGCGGTTGGTGCCCAACATCTGAGCCAGACTGGCAACGGTGAGGTCTGGGTTTTTCCACACTTTCTCCTCTTCAAGCAAATGGTTTAGCCGAATGACAAGAGGATTTTCTTCTTCCTCCGACGGCGAGCTTGACTTTACAGGTTCTACTGGCAATTCGGTGTGACAATCCGATGGGAGGCAAAAGCGGGCGAACAGTTCCTCATAAGTCACTATCATAGCCAGCGTGAGGCAAACAAACAGATGCACCACACTGACCGACGCACTGCGAGTCAGCATAAACACGGCATAGAGAGCGGAAATCAGCAGAATGGTGTACGTATAATGCCTTATCCAACGCAAACGGACGCGGCTCTTCATCCAGTTATAGGGGATGACGTGGAGCAGCAGGGCGGATGGAAGAATGATTCCGAAAAGAAGTATAAGACGCCAATAGACATTCGGCTCGCCGATGTGGGCAAGCATATCGCCAAACGTCTGCAACTGACGGAGCTTAATTCCTGACAGATAAAAAATGACTCCAATTAATATGGCTGGCAACAACAGCATGAACAAACGCCGTGCATTGAGCCATCCCGGACGAATCACCTCTATAGGATATAAACAAAGCAGCGTCACCATAAGCAATCCACCAACCAAATTCACAGGCGGAAGTACTCCCGACGGCACCGACTGCCCGTCTACAAAGGCGCGGCTGGAGAACAACAACGCCAAAAACATCCATACAAAACTGAGGGTAAGCCGCGACCGGTCGCCATCGCACCGGCGCATCCATAGAATAAAAGCACATAAGGCAAACGCACACGAAGCACTGCCTAACACAAATTGCATTAGCGCCATTTTTCGGCTCCTCCTGTCGCCTGTAGTGAAGGTGTTAATTCATAGTTCATCTTTTAGCTCCTTTTCAAGGCAAAGATAAGTATTTTTCCCAACGAAACAAGCTATCCCCAAGGAAAACCGCTGAAGAGCGGTTGTAGAAAAATGTTGCGCAGAGGGAAAACCGCCGAAGAGCGGTTTTATATGTTAGCACGGGGTTGGTTCGCCTACCCCGTGACACCGTGGCATGCGCAACTACCGCCGAAGTGCGGTTGTAGAAAGATGTTGCGCAGAGGGGAAACCGCCGAAGAGCGGTTTAATATGTTAGCACGGGGTTGGCTTGCCTACCCCGT
>OLFV01000619.1_pt1 | contig 40862 bp, 34 predicted proteins | sample 1605551 | NCBI WGS metagenome assembly OLFV01 (sample SAMEA3888922, study PRJEB22519) | human gut metagenome | biome: human gut; feature: human-associated habitat; material: faeces | place: Denmark | collected 2011 | reverse complement strand
GCACAACCTTGCCAAGGTTGGGGTCGCGAGTTCAAGTCTCGTTTGCCGCTCTTCTTTTGAAAGATTTTTAAATCAGTATTTTTTGAAGAACAAAACAGAATTCAATGAACTTATACTTAAGATATTTTGACAAGGAGACGTTAGTAACAAACGTTGACGATGCATTGGATTTTTTGCGTTCAATCCAGGAAATAGGAATGAATGCAAACCTTGAAGCTGATGTTAGAGAATATGCCAATAGCGATGTCTATTACCCCAAAAGATACAAAATAAGACCACGCGTATACTTCATTATAATCAAGACAACGGCAGCAACCATGCTTGACTTCAAGCAGAAGAAAGCTCTACATCCGGCTCCACAGAACAATGCAGCAGCAGAAAAGCATGATATGGCTTCGGTAGTGGCCTCACGTCTCAACGAAGAACGTCCGGGATGGTACGAAGGCGAATTAGACTTCAAGCGCGTAGTATTGATTCCTGCGACTGGCAAGCACGAATATCGTGACACACACTTTGTGGTACGATGCAAAGCCAATTCGGGACAAGACTGCTACAATCGCATTGTAGAGCATCTGCGCGACCGTGTGGACAACCGTTCACAATTTCCGTCAGCCAAAGGAAAGAACTTCCACTACAAGTATCTTGGTATGTGGAAATAAAATATATTGAATAATTATGTCATAGGATGTCGCTCAAAACACGGCATCCTATGTTTGGTTTATCCTATAACAACAAAAACAGACTATTATGAATAAAGTAATGCTTATAGGAAACGTTGGAAAAGAACCCGACGTAAAATATTATGATGCCGACCAGGCTGTAGCACAATTCCCTTTAGCTACAACAGAACGAGGATATGTGTTGCAAAACGGCACCCGCGTGCCCGACCGAACTGACTGGCATAATATTGTAATGTGGAGAGATCTTGCAAAAATAGCAGAAAGATATGTCCACAAAGGCGACAAGATATACGTTGAAGGTAGAATACGATACAGATACTACGACGACAAAAAAGGTCAACGTAGATTTATAGCAGAGATATATGCCGACAACATGGAGCTACTTACACCAAAACAGGCCTCAGCAACGGTACAGAACGAACAAACAAAAGAAAACACACGTACTAACATAAAAGAAGACGTGAACAACGACACGTTACCATTCTAATATATAAACAATTGTGGAAACATACTTAAAATTCATTTCCGATTCACTCTCCGACGTCTACCTTGTAGTTCCAACTACGGGCGTATTAATATGTATGGTACTGACCATGATACTTATGGCAATGTCGGCATTTGCAAGTGGTTCGGAAATAGCCTTCTTCAGTCTGTCGCCATCCGACTTGGCTGAATTGAATGCACAGAAATCATCAAGCGACAGCAATATACTGAAATTGCGTGAGGACAGCGAGCGCACGCTGGCAACAATCCTTATCACTAACAATTTCGTTAATGTAACGATTATCATGCTGTGCAACTATATCTTCGGCAATATCGTTCATTTCGGAGAGAAAGCGTATTGGCTGCAATTTCTGTCGCTTACCGTAATGTTGACTTTTCTGCTTCTGCTCTTTGGCGAGATTATGCCAAAGGTGTACAGTCGTCAGGACCCGCTCAACTTCTGCCGCAAAGCAGTAAAGGGTGTATGTATATGCAGAAAGGTGTTTTGGCCTATAGAGAACATTCTTCTGCGTAGTGGCGTAATTGCGGAGAAGGTGGTACAGAAAGAAAAGCACGTATTGAGTGTTGACGACCTGGAACACGCTCTTGAGCTGACCGACAAGAACGACATCAAGGACGAGCAAAGCATGCTTAAGGGCATCATACGATTTGGTGACGAAACTGCCAAGGAGGTGATGACAAGCCGACAAGACATAGTAGGACTGGACATCAAATCAAACTATACAGAAGTGTTGAACTGTATTGTCGAGAACAACTACAGCCGAATTCCTGTATATCAGGAGAACGGTGACAACATTCGAGGTATATTATACATCAAGGATTTGTTGCCCCACCTTACAAAGCCAGCAAGTTTCCGTTGGCAGAGTTTGATGCGCCCTCCTTATTTTGTTCCTGAAACAAAGAAGATTGACGACCTGATGCGCGAATTTCAGGAGAATAAGATACACATCGCTATTGTTGTCGATGAGTTCGGAGGAACAAGCGGTTTGATTACACTGGAAGACATTCTCGAAGAAATTGTAGGTGAAATCAACGACGAGTATGACGAAGAAAACAAGCTGTACAGCAAGTTGAACTACAATACGTACATATTCGAAGGAAAGACTTTGCTGACCGATTTCTGCAAGACATTGAACATCAACGACGAGGAATTTGCAGACGTAGAGGGTGATGCCGACACGCTTGCAGGATTGCTACTGGAGATTAAAGGCGACTTCCTTAGCATCCACGAGAAGATTGATTTCAAGATCTATACATTCGAAATTGTCGGCATAGAAGAACGCCGTATCAGCAGAATCAAAGTCACAATACACGAGAAGAAAGAAGAAGACTCTGAAGAGAAATAATCTTTGGGAGAAACAAGAATGTAGACTATGCCTCTATTATATATTGAGAAAATTGACGATAATACACAGTTGGGAGCTTGGTTATTTGACAAAAGCACTAACCTAAAGAACGTTTGCCCGTCTGATGTGTACAACCGAACAATGACAATGTGCAACAATCGCCAGAAAGAAACAGCTGCTGTCTATGCATTGCTGAACGAAATGCTCGGCAGAGGCGGTTGGACTATTGATCACGAAGACTCGGGAAGACCAATACTAAGAGGCTCTGACATGGAAATAGGCATTAGCCACACCAAGAACTATGCAAGTATAATCTTATCGCGACACAAACGTGTAGCTGTCGACATAGAATATATTAGCGACAGGGTATTTAAGATTGAAGACAAATTCATGCGTAGTGACGAACGTGATTATAGTCTGACACTCTGCAATAATATAAAAATCTCTAACGACACTCACATTAACAAGGCATATATACTGCTGCTATTCTGGTGTGCTAAGGAAACGATGTACAAATACTATTCGGACGAGCATCTGGCGCTACACGACATAATGATTGAAAGAATAACTGAAAGCAACAAATATGAAGGCAGTATTATATGCAAGAACACATTGAACGGAGAAGCTCAAACGATATTCTATAAAGTCAACGACAATACAGTCCTGACATACTTAGTATAAAACGAAAGCGGTTCAGAACCGAATGATTAATGTCATTCTGATTCTGAACCGCTTGTTTTATAATTATAATAAGTTCACGTCACGTATAATCAGTACATATAATAATACCAATAGGTATTACCATAAGTATCGCGCAATGCTGTCTGTCGCTCACGGGCATCAGCTATAGACTTCTCCAACTTCTGCATATCCTCAAAGTCGGCATCCAAGACATTGTCATGATAAACAATACAAGGATTGGAATGAGAATGGGTATACAGTATCAAAGCCTCCTTGTAATGCTTGGGCAACTGTACCGAGTCGTTCACCTCATAATACTTGGTGATGTTACGTGCAAAGGCATCCAGCTTCTTGTCCATAAGATAAGCACACAACTGATAATCGACAGTACGACGATTGAGACGCTTATGCCTACGCTGATAGTCAAGATAATGCATGGTAGACATACGTTGCAGATAGGCGTTGCCAAGATAGGCGTAGAAAGTGGTATCGGCAATCAATCCAAAGCCAACGTTCTTGCCATTTGGCATTAGCGAAGCGGAACCGCCCTTCAATGGGAATTCGAATAATCTTTCAGCCAAAAGCCCTTTTCGCGAAAGAGTGTAAGCAGTAAGCATTGTCAAATTCTCATCAGCATCAGAGTGCTGCTGCAATGTACGCAAAGCTTCGTCAACATCATTATCTACCAAACATTGTTCTACATGTATACGGTCATGGAATACTCTATCAGAATTGCCCCATCCACATACAAATAGCATCATAAGCAGCATGACACTCAAACTAACCCACAACTGACGTGTCTGGTCCATGAAAGCATGACTATACTTTTCGGCCATGCCAGATGTATTCAACAGCCAAACAACTACAAAATACGATATAAGACATAAAGGCAATACGTATCCACCCCAGCCAAACTCAATAAAGCCATTACTGGCTACGCCCGACTGGCTTACATCCGTAATCATTGCAAGCAACAATGTAGATGGAATGAACGTAAAAGCCCATGCCAACCGCATGCGCTGAAACAAACGGACAACACCCACTTGAATGAGGAGCAGTACTATTGTTATTAGTACCGCTCCTACAAAGTGATTGTAATGGGTTTGTCCTTCCGACAACACGTGCTGCATAATTGTCATCAAATCTGCCTGATAGTAATACAGGTAGAAAAACGAAAACAATGCAAAGACAAATGTACACAACACGTGTGTCAAAGTATCCTGACTATACTTTACCCTATTCATTAATTTCTTTTTAATACTACAGCCGAACGTGCAGGAATGTAAAGCTTCAGCCATTCCTTGCGGTCGTTCATATACAACGGATCGTAATTGGTGAGATGGGTGATTGAATCATCAGCAAGACCGTTACCACCAAAGTCCTTTGAATCTGTATTCAGAACAACATCGTACGAGCCTGTAGGAACAAGGAATCCATAGTCAACGAACGATTGTGTCGGACTGAAGTTGAATACGAACACCAAGTCACCACGCATATAAGCGAGTATCTGGTCAGAATCGTTGTGCCAGATTTCCACTACCGGCTTGTTCTGAATATTCTTCTCAAGCTTGAGCGTTGACAACATTGCCTTATCAAAATCGCCGAGAAAATGATAGTCAAGTTCGGGGTTGTCTACAAGGTTCCACTGACGACGTGCATACTTATGGCTCCATCCGTTGCCCTCACGCGGGAAGTCGATCCATTCCGGATGACCGAATTCATTGCCCATGAAGTTGAGATAACCGCCATTGATGGTAGACGCTGTAACAAGACGTATCATCTTGTGCAAGGCAATACCTCTATTGGCGCGGTCGTTCTCGTCGCCTTTACGGAAGTGCCAGTACATATCGGCATCAATAAGGCGGAAGATAATGGTCTTGTCGCCTACAAGAGCCTGGTCGTGGCTTTCGCAATAGCTAATGGTACGCTCGTCGGATCGACGGTTTGTAACCTCCCAGAATATTGAGCTTGGCTTCCAAGCCTCATCCGGAAGTTCCTTGATTGTCTTGATCCAATAATCAGGGATGTTCATTGCCATACGATAGTCGAAACCGTAGCCGCCATCAGTAAACTTGGCTGCAAGACCAGGCATACCGCTAACTTCCTCAGCAATAGTTATTGCATTAGGATTAACCTCATGGATAAGAAGATTGGCAAGAGTAAGATAGCAGATGGCATTATCGTCCTGATGTCCGTTGAAGTAATCGCCGTAGTTGCAGAATGCCTCACCCAGACCGTGGCTATAATAGAGCATTGAGGTTACGCCGTCGAAACGGAAGCCGTCGAAATGGAATTCCTCAAGCCAATATTTGCAGTTTGAAAGGAGGAAATGAATAACCTCGTCCTTGCCATAGTCGAAGCATAATGAGTCCCAAGCCGGATGCTCATGCTTTTCGCCCGGATAGAAATACTGGTTGGGGTCGCCTGCAAGATTACCCAATCCCTCTATCTCGTTCTTCACAGCATGTGAATGTACAATATCCATAATAACGGCAATGCCGTCCTTATGAGCCTGGTCGATAAGAGCCTTCAGTTCCTCGGGAGTACCGAAGCGTGAAGAAGCAGCAAAGAAACTGCTCACATGATATCCGAATGAGCCATAATACGGATGCTCCTGAATGGCCATAATCTGGATACAATTGTATCCGTCTTTCTTGATTCTTGGCAATACATTCTCACGGAATTCGTTATATGTACCTACCTTTTCTGCATCCTGAGCCATTCCGATATGGCACTCGTAGATGAGCAACGGCGACTTATTGGCCTTGAACTTTGTCTTCTTCCATTCATAAGGTTCGGGATTCCATACCTGAGCCGAGAATATCTTTGTCTCCTCGTCCTGAACTACTCGTGTAGCCCAAGCAGGGATACGCTCGCCCATGCCGCCATCCCAATATACGTGCATCTTGAAGAGGTCGCCATGCTTTACTGCCTTCTCTGAGAGTTTCAACTCCCAGTTGCCAGCCTCGTCAATACGCTTAGCGCTATAACGCTCGCTTTCGGTCCAACCGTTGAAATCGCCTACAAGATATATTGCGGTAGCATTAGGTGCCCATTCACGGAACACCCATCCACGTTTTGCCTTATGCAGTCCATAGTACTTATGTCCATTGGCAAAATCCGTGAGTTTTGTCTTTCCATTATTAGTCAGTGAGTTGAGTTTCCACAGGGCATGATCGTGACGTCCCTTTATAGCCTCTTCATAAGGCTCAAGGTAAGCATCGTTCTTCACCAATCCAATATGTTTAACTTTGGACTCTGAGTTTTTAGCCTGTGTTTTTTTTGATTTTAATGCCATAGCTATATAATTAGTACGTTAGTTAATCTTCAAATCTTTTGCCATTCTCATAATGACCACGTTTCAGTATCTGGCCATTATTGTCTTTCTCTACGAAATTACCGTCTCGTTGGCCGTTGACATACGAACCTTCAAAACGCTTTCCGTCTTTATATTCTTCAATGGCAGCACCATTGCGACGTCCGTCCTTATACATTCCCTTGAACTTTGAACCGTCAGAGAAGTGGATTATGACCTGTCCGTTCACCTTGCCATCCTTGAATTCGCCTTCAAATACGTCGCCATTCTTCTTGACAAGTTTGCCATGTCCATTTTGGCGGTCGCTCTTCCACATCCCTACATACATATCGCCATTTTTCCAAAGGAATGTGCCCATACCGTCCTTGTCGCCTTCGTTGAAATGACCGGTATACTTGTCACCGTTCTTGTACTTGAATATGCCTTCGCCAGTGCGCTCGCCCTGGACGTAATCGCCCTCATAGACATCGCCATTCTGGAAGCGGTATACACCCTTGCCGTTCTGTATGTCGTTAAGCCAATCACCAGTATACACGTCACCGTCGGCATACTTGTTAGTTCCCTTGCCCGAGCGCTGGTTGTTGAGCCACATGCCATCGTACGTTGTACCATCATTCCATGCAAAGAATCCCTTACCCGACTTCTGGTCGTTGTTCCAGTTACCGTCGTAGTAGGCACCACTTGCAAATGTATATTTACCCTTGCCCTGACGCTTGTCTTTCTGCCAGTTGCCATCGTAAATATCACCATTATAATAGTACATCACACCATGTCCTTGCTGATAATCACGATACCACATTCCCTTGTATCGATTATTGTTCATAAACCAGAATGTACCAAAACCATGCTGCTGGTCTTGAAACCACTCGCCTTCATATTTCTCGCCATCAGAAAAGGTATAAATACCCTGTCCCTGACGCTTACCTTTGACATATTCTCCTTCAAAGATATCACCATTCTTGAAGACGGTACTGCCCTTGCCTTGTGGCTTTCCTGCCTGCATCTGTCCCTTGTACTGTCCACCATCATGAGTAATGCACGAGCCAAGAGTGATTTTTTGCGCAAATGAGCCAACAGAAAAGACAGACAAAAGCACAAATAAATATATAGATTTTTTCACTTTTATTCAATTTACAATTATTTTATGCCAAAATTATCAATTAAATATGAGACAGCAAAATGAATTTAGGATTTTTAGCGGAAATATTGCGAAATAAACATTAAATTTGCACAGTAAATTATACTAGAATTACAACCGACATGCTTACAAAAGATAAAATAAAGAAAATCCAACGATTTATAAGCATTGACATTTGGGGCATAAACCGTGAAAGCATCTCGCCTTTTAAATACTTCATGCTCTCAATTGCCAAAAGACTTATCCTTGCCATAGAGTTTACAACAGCAAGACGTATAACAAGTGCTGCAGCGGCACTCACCTACTCTACCCTACTGGCATTCGTTCCAATTTTGGCAGTAGTGTTTGCCATTGCCCGTGGCTTTGGATACAACAAATACATTGAGGAATGGTTTCGCGATTCCTTCTCAAGCCAGCCTCAAGCCGCCGAGACTATCATTGGCTTTGTCAACTCGTATCTTATACATACAAAAAGCGGTCTGTTCTTGGGAGTCGGCCTTATCTTCATGTTCTTCACGGTGATTATGCTTATCAGCAATATTGAGCAGACGTTCAATAACATTTGGCAGATAAAGAAAAAGCGCAGCGTATTCCGCACCATTACCGACTACACGTCAATGTTCCTACTGGTGCCTATAACTATCGTAATAACCTCAGGTGTGAGCATCTTCTTCGCCACCATATTCAAGCAGATTGAAAACACCATGCTCATCGGTCCGCTCACACAATTCATACTGCAACTGATGCCTTATGTGCTCATGTCTGGCGTATTCATTGCCCTGTACGTATTCATGCCCAATACAAAGGTGAAACTCACTTGTGCCATTGCCCCTGGCATCTTAGCAGGTGTGGCAATGCAGGGATTACAGATATTCTACATTCATTCGCAGATTTGGGTGAGTTCATACAATGCCATATATGGCTCGTTTGCAGCCCTGCCGTTGTTTATGCTTTGGGTACAAATATCGTGGCTTATCTGTCTGTTCGGTGCCGAACTGTGCTATGCTACTCAGAATATGGAAGACTTCGCTTTCCGCACTAAAGCCGAGGACCTTAGCCATCGCTACAAGACATTGCTATGCCTGATATTGGCCAATCAGATATGCAAACAATTTGCCGAAGGAGGCAAACCTTACTCGGCGCTCGATCTTAAGCTACGCACCGGCATACCTATCCGCATCGTAAATGAATTGCTGTACGAACTGACACAGATAAACATCATAACCGAAATATCGAGCGGTGACAAGGGCGAGACTACTTATTACCAACCTGCCGAATGTCTGACACGACTGTCTGTAGGCACTCTTATAGACAGACTGGAAGCAAACGGTAAGTGGGCTTTGAGCATCGACTTGCGCAAACTGGCATCACCACAATGGAAGGAGGCCTATGCCAATCGTTCGAAATACCTCAACGCTCAGAGGAGTATTCTTGTAAAGGATTTGTAAAGCAGTACATTAGCACTCATAAAGTTGTACATTAGCACTCATAAAGTTATTCGATAGCCTTAATAAAGTTGCCCTTCTGCATTTCAAACAGAATACAATTTGAAATGCAGAAGGGCAACTTCTATTCTATCAGTTTACTGTTATGTGAAAACAGCCTTGTTTCACTTCATATTTCACCAAGCAACGTTTCTGCCGTCGCATGTCGTTGAGCACCTCGCTCAACACCCACTTCAGCGAATCGTTGCGCACCTGTCGGCGGCGCGGTCCCTGCGGGTCTTCCACCGTTTTGTAGCGGTTGTAGCAGACATCGAATGTCGTACCGTACAAGTGGCATGAATTCTCTGTTGCATTAGAGTTGTGACGACGCAACTTCACCACGTCTGCCTTGCTGCGAAGCACCGATGTGACAATGATTTTATGGAGAGGAATCTGCTTGGTCTGCAAGCTGTCGAAAAACGCTCGTCCTATGTCCTGAAGCAATTCGGAAGCCGAAGGCACAAGATAAGGAATGCTGTTCTTCAGTCGGTCAACATGGAAAAACGGATTATTGCCCACATACACAAGTTCCGACTTTCGACGTTCGGCATCCTCGCGGTCGAGAACAGCCTTCACACCATGACGCTGTGCAGCCGCAAGCTGCACATCATTCTGATCGGGAAAAGTATTGCCAAAATGCGGTACACTGTAAATACGGTTTTTCACTGGCGTACCATCAGCATTAAAGAACAGCGACGGTCTGCCTATAGGTTTTATCTCGGCCACCGGAGCTGAAGTAATTTCATCCATTCCGTCAACAGCTACCGAATCAGCCACGGCATCAGTACTGACAGTATCTGCCGAAGCCACGGCAGCGCCATTACCAGCAGCACGGTCGATTGACGCACACCTGAAGATTGCAAGCAACACAACCGTAATGCCGAATATCTGAGTATAATTCTTCTTCGTTATTTTCATCATAATAAGTGCAAAGTTACACAAGAATGCAAATACTGCCAAAACAGAGGTAATTTATTTTTGGAAATAGTTGAGTTTTTTTTTTGAATTTGTACAAAAAAACGTACCTTTGCATCTAAAATAACATATTATAAATTTTGATAGAGAAACATATCATACTTGAAGACATAGACCCAGTAGTATTTTATGGTGTAGGCAACGGGCATCTGCAAATGATCAAGTCGCTCTACCCTAAGCTACGCATCGTGGCGCGTGACAATGTTATACGCGTTTTGGGCGATGAAGAGGAAATGGCTTCATTCGAGGAGAATATCGAGAAGATGCGCCGCCATGTGCTGAAATACAACAGCATAGGCGAAGAGGACATTCTCGACATCATAAAAGGCAAGCAGACAAAAGCAGACGGAGTAAAGGGCGTAATTGTCTACAACATATCCGGCAAGCCCATAAAATGCAAAAGCCAAAACCAGCAGCAATTAGTTGATGCTTTTGAAAAGAACGACATGGTTTTTGCAACCGGTCCTGCCGGAACGGGTAAGACTTACCTAAGTATAGCCCTCGCTGTAAGAGCCTTGAAAGAAAAAACGATACGCAAGATTATCCTTTCACGTCCTGCCGTTGAAGCCGGTGAAAAACTGGGATTTCTACCAGGCGACATGAAGGATAAGATTGACCCGTACCTTCAACCTCTGTACGATGCACTTGAAGACATGATTCCAGCAGTAAAGCTGCAGGACATGATTGAAAAGAACGTCATACAGATAGCTCCACTTGCATTCATGCGCGGTCGAACACTTAGCGATGCAGTAGTGATACTCGACGAGGCACAGAACACAACGCCGGCACAGCTCCGCATGTTCCTCACACGTATGGGTTGGAACACAAAGATGATTGTGACGGGCGACATGACACAGATAGACTTGCCACGCGGACAAAAGAGCGGACTGAAAGAGGCGCTCAGCATTTTGAAAGACGTGGAAGGTATTGGATTTGTGCCATTGGAGCAGAAGGACATCGTGCGCCACAAGCTCGTCACACGCATTGTCAACGCCTACGAGGCTCACGACAAGAGCAATGACGAAAAACGTGAGAGCACAACAAAGCAGGATTCATAAACAAATATAAATTTATATTAGAAAGTATGAAAGCACTTACACAAACTGATTTTCATTTTGAAGGACAGAAAAGCGTGTACCATGGTAAGGTGCGCGACGTATATGACATCAACGATGATGTCATAGTAATGGTAGCCACCGACAGAATTTCCGCTTTTGACGTGGTATTGCCCAAGGGCATTCCATTCAAGGGACAAGTATTGAACCAGATTGCAGCTAAGTTCCTTGATGCAACCACCGACATCTGCCCCAACTGGAAACTTGCTACTCCCGACCCTATGGTGACTGTAGGTCTGAAATGCGAGGGATTCCGCGTGGAAATGATTATCCGTTCTATTCTTACAGGTTCGGCTTGGCGTGCCTATAAGGAGGGATGCCGCGAGATTTGCGGCGTTAAGCTTCCTGAAGGAATGAAGGAGAACCAGCGTTTCCCTGAGCCAATCATCACTCCGACAACTAAGGCTGATGAGGGTCACGACCTCAATATCTCTAAGGAAGAAATCATCGCACAAGGTATTGTAAGTGCAGAGGACTATGCGGTAATGGAAGACTACACACGCCGTATTTTCCAGCGCGGTCAGGAAATGGCAGAAAAGCGCGGACTTATTCTTGTAGACACCAAGTACGAGTTCGGCAAGCGCGACGGCAAGGTTTACCTCATCGACGAAATCCATACTCCCGACTCAAGCCGCTACTTCTATGCCGACGGTTATGAGGAGAAGTTTGAGAAGGGTCTGCCGCAGAAGCAGCTCTCTAAGGAATTCGTACGCCAGTGGCTCATTGAACACAACTTCATGAATGAGCCTGGACAGGTTATGCCCGAAATCACCGACGAGTATGCAGAAAGCGTAAGCGACCGCTACATCGAGCTGTACGAGCACATCACTGGTGAGAAGTTTGACAAGACTGCAGAAGACGGCGACATTGCCACACGTATCGAAAAGAATGTAGCTTCATACCTCGCTACACGCAAGTAGTATAGGAAATGTTGGGTGATGAATGTTATCTAATGGGCTGACAATGAGGCTGACATAAATAACGTTCAACACCCAACATTTTTTGATTTCTGTAACACTGCAACAATGACATACAAACAGGAAAAGATAACCCCTTACAACAATACACAGGAAAAGGGAGAACAAGTGGAACAGATGTTTGACAACATCGCCCACTCCTACGACAAGCTCAACCACCGTCTGTCATGGAACATCGACAAGGCGTGGCGAAAGATGGCGCTTAACAGACTGAAACCGTTCAAGCCACAGCACATCCTTGACGTAGCTACCGGAACCGGCGACTTTGCCATTCAGGCTGCCACGATGTTAAACCCCAAGCAGGTTGTAGGAGCCGACATAAGTGAGGGGATGATGAATATCGGAAGACAGAAAGTCGAGAATCTCGGACTTAGCGACACGATATCATTCAGCAAAGAAGACTGCATGAATTTGTCTTTTCCCGAAGCCTCATTCGACGCTGTAATAGCAGCATTCGGAATACGCAACTTCCAGAATCTTGACAAGGGACTAGAGGAGATGCACCGAGTATTGAAAAAGGGAGGACATCTCTGCATATTGGAACTGACAACACCAGTGCACTTCCCCATGCGCCAACTGTTCAAGATCTACTCGCACACAATACTGCCATTATACGGCAGAATGATTTCGGGCGACAAGACTGCTTACTCATACCTAACAGCTACAATAGAAGCCTTCCCGCAAGGAGAAGTAATGGTAGGGATATTGAAAAAAGCAGGCTTTGCAGAAGCGTCATTCAAGAGGTTTACACTTGGCATCTGCACAATGTATTTTGCAACAAAGTAAAAACATCTATTTCATAACCATCTAAAAGTAGAATATATGGATAAGTATGGATTAATCGGATTTCCATTGGGCCACTCATTCTCGGTAAGTTTCTTTAACGAGAAATTTGCCAATGAGAACATCAACGCGCGCTACATAAACTTTGAAATTCCACAAATAGATGAACTGCCCGAGATTCTGGCTTCAAATCCAGAACTCAAAGGACTTAATGTAACTATTCCATACAAGCAGAAGGTCATAAGCTATCTTGATGATATAAGCCCTGAAGCTAAGTCAATTGGAGCAGTAAACGTTATTAGAATAACCCACAAGGGGAAAAATCCGATACTCAAAGGCTTTAACAGCGACGTGATAGGATTCACAAGAAGCATTGAGCCGATGCTGGAGAAAATCCACAAGAAAGCTCTTATATTAGGCACGGGCGGCGCATCAAAGGCTATAGAGTACGGATTGAAGACATTAGGATTGGAAACATTATTCGTAAGTCGAACAAAACGAGACGGATGCATAACATACGACGAAGTGACTCCTGAAATAATCAAGGAATACAACGTCATCGTCAACTGCACCCCGGTCGGCATGTATCCCAAGGCCGACTCATGTCCCAACCTGCCTTACGAAGCAATGGACAGCCACAACATTCTGTACGACCTGATTTACAATCCCGACGAAACATTATTCATGAAGAAGGGTGCAGAACATGGTGCTACGACCAAGAACGGACTGGAAATGCTATTGCTTCAAGCCTTTGCCAGCTGGGATTTCTGGAATGGCGAGGAGCAGCTATAATATATACATATTAAATTTTAATCGAAACATATCAAATAAAATAACAATGGACAAATCCAATAGATACATGATGCGCGGAGTCAGCGCCGCCAAGGAAGATGTGCACAATGCTATCAAGAACATTGACAAGGGTCTTTATCCTCAGGCTTTCTGCAAGATTATCCCCGACATTTTAGGTGGTGATCCAGAATATTGCAACATCATGCATGCTGACGGTGCAGGTACGAAATCGTCACTTGCCTATATGTACTGGAAGGAAACTGGCGATATCAGCGTATGGAAGGGCATTGCTCAGGACGCTATCGTAATGAATACTGACGACCTGCTCTGCGTAGGCGCTGTAGACAACATCCTTGTGTCAAGCACTATCGGACGCAACAAGATGCTCGTTCCGGGCGAGGTTATCTCGGCCATCATCAACGGTACAGACGAACTGCTTGCCGAATTGCGCGGAATGGGCGTTGGCGTATATGCTACCGGTGGCGAGACAGCCGACGTTGGCGACCTTGTACGCACTATCATTGTCGACTCTACTGTGACTTGCCGTATGAAGCGCAAGGACGTTATCGACAATGCCAACATCCGTCCTGGCGACGTTATCGTAGGTCTTGCTTCTTTCGGACAGGCTACTTACGAGAAACAGTACAATGGCGGTATGGGTTCTAACGGATTGACAAGTGCTCGTCATGACGTTTTCTCAAAGTATCTTGCTGAGAAATATCCCGAAAGCTACGATCACGCTGTGCCCGAGGAACTTGTTTATAGCGGCTGCTGCCGTCTGGACGACGAGGTAGAAGGTGCCCCCGTCAATGCAGGTCAGCTCGTACTCTCACCTACCCGCACTTATGCTCCGGTAATCAAGCGACTGCTTGACGAACTGCGTCCAGAGATTCACGGTATGGTTCACTGTACTGGCGGCGCACAGACCAAGGTTCTGCACTTCGTAGGCGACAACTGCCGTGTAATCAAGGACAACATGTTCCCCGTTCCTCCATTGTTCCGCGTAATCCAGGAGCAGAGTCAGACCGACTGGAAGGAAATGTACAAGGTGTTCAACATGGGTCACCGCATGGAGATTTACGTACGTCCTGAAGTTGCCGAGAAGGTGATTGAGATCAGCAAGAGCTTCAACATCGACGCCCAGATTGTAGGCCACATCGAGGAAGGCAAGCGCTCGCTGCTCATCAAGTCGGAATATGGTGAATTCGAATATTAATCTTATATAGTTGAGCAATTTCAGTACTCATCTACATAATAATAACAAATGGCAGAAAACAATAATATATTAGAAAAGCTTGACGGACTGGAGGCACGCTATGAGGAAGTGTCAACCCTTATCACCGACCCTTCGGTGATTGCCGACCAGCAGCGTTATGTGAAACTGACAAAGGAATATAAGGACCTTGAAGACATCATGAAACTTCGCCAGAAGTATATCAATTGTCTTAACGGTATTGCTGAGGCAAAGGACATCATCATGAACGAGCAGGATCCTGACATGAAGGAGATGGCGCGCGAGGAACTTGCCACAAACGAAGAACTTCAGCCCAAACTCGAGGAAGAGATAAAGATTGCACTTGTACCAAAGGACCCTGAGGACGCTAAGAACGTACAGATGGAGGTTCGCGCCGGAACTGGTGGCGACGAGGCTTGTCTCTTTGCAGGCGAGATATTCATGATGTACAAGAAGTATTGCGAATCGAAGGGCTGGACTGTATCCGTTACAAGCGAGAGTGAAGGCGCAGTAGGTGGCTTCAAGGAAATCTGCTTTGCAGTAAGTGGCGACAACGTATACGGCACATTGAAGTATGAGTCGGGCGTTCATCGAGTGCAACGTGTTCCGGTTACAGAGTCCAACGGCCGTATGCAGACTTCTGCAGCTACCGTTGCCGTTCTTCCTGAGGCAGACCCGTTTGAGGTAAACATCAACGAGGGCGAAATCAAATGGGACACATTCCGCTCTTCAGGTGCTGGTGGTCAGAACGTGAACAAGGTGGAGTCAGGTGTGCGTGCCCGCTATATGTGGAAGAACCCAAACACCGACGAGGTAGAAGAAATCCTCATCGAATGTACAGAGACCCGCGACCAGCCCAAGAACAAGGAAAGAGCTCTTGCACGTCTGCGTACATATATTTATGATAAAGAGCACCAGAAGTATGTTGACGATATTGCCAACCGCCGTAAGACTCTCGTCTCTACTGGCGACCGCTCAGCAAAGATTCGTACATACAACTTCCCGCAGGGCCGTGTCACCGACCATCGCATCGGCATGACCGTATACGACCTTCCTGGCTTCATGGGCGGCAACATCCAGTCGATGATTGACGCGCTCACCGTGGCTGAGAATGCAGAGAAGATGAAGGAGAACGAATTGTAATCATCAATTATAACATCAGTTGTAAATACTAATTGAATTATCAATTTATAAAAGACTAATCGTTATGAACAGATCAGAATTAGTAAATCAGATAAAGACCAAGCGCTCTTTTCTGTGCGTGGGTCTTGACACCGACCTCAAGAAGGTTCCGGCACACATACTCAACGAGGAAGACCCGATTTTCGCTTTCAACAAAGCCATCATCGACGCCACAGCTCCTTACTGTGTATCGTACAAGCCAAACCTCGCATTCTATGAGGCATTCGGCGTGAAGGGACTCATCTCGTTTGAGAAGACAATCAAATATCTCAAGGAGAACTATCCAAACCACTTCATCGTAGCAGACGCCAAGCGCGGTGACATTGGCAACACAAGTGCCATGTACGCACGCACATTCTTCGAGGAATACGATGTTGACTCGCTCACAGTAGCTCCTTACATGGGCGAGGACAGCGTCACTCCGTTCCTTGGCTATAAGGACAAATGGGTGATTGTACTTGCATTGACAAGCAACAAGGGCAGCCACGACTTCCAGCTTACAGAAGACAAGCAGGGCGAGCGACTCTTTGAGAAAGTGCTCCGCACATCACAGCTGTGGGGTTCAAAGGACAATATGATGTATGTTGTAGGCGCTACACAGGGTCGTATGTTTGAGGACATCCGTAAGATTGTACCCGACCACTTTCTGCTCGTTCCGGGCGTAGGCGCACAGGGCGGCTCACTCGAAGAAGTATGCAAGTACGGCATGAATTCAGAATGCGGACTTCTTGTGAACAGTTCACGCGGTATTATCTACGCATCCAACGGCGAAGACTTTGCTGAGGTAGCTGCACAGAAGGCAGAAGAGCTGCAGAAACAGATGGATCAAGAACTTCAAAAGTACGGCATATAACCCTAAATAAACCTTTTTAGGGATAAAAGTTGGCATTATTATGTTCAAAACACGAAATTAATAGTGCTAAAATGCTGTATCTAAATAAAATTTCTTATTTTTGCAAAGATAATATTACAGTGTTGTGGCTAAAAGGCGTTAGTCCTATTCGGCCACAACACTTACTAACTTATAAGAAACAAAGAATAGACATTATAAAAAATGGAATTTACAGCAGAACAAATCGCTAGTGTCATCGGTGGAAAAGTAGAAGGCAACAACAATGCAGCCGTACACACCTTTGCAAAAATAGAGGAAGGTGTTGAAGGAGCCATTTCGTTCCTCTCAAACCCCAAATACACCCACTACATTTACGACACAAAATCATCCATTGTAATAATAAATGAGGATGTAGAGCTGGAAAAGCCAGTTGCTACAACACTCATACGTGTCAAGAATGCCTATGAAAGCATAGCCAAACTGCTTCAGATATATGAGGCAAGCAAGCCTAAGAAGACAGGCATTGCGCCACAAGCCTACATTGCACCGACAGCAAAAGTCGGCAAGGATTGTTATGTAGGACCTTTTGCATGCATAGGCGAAAACACAGTTATTGGCGACGGCTGTCAAATCTATCCACATGCCGTTGTAGGTGACAACGTAAAAATTGGTTCTGGCTGTATTTTATATCCTAATACAACAATCTATCATGGTTGTAAATTGGGAAACAATGTCACATTGCATGCAGGTAGCGTAATCGGTGCCGACGGCTTCGGATTTGCACCTAACGCCGATGGCTACGACAAAATTCCTCAGATAGGTATCGTCACTATAGAGGACAATGTAGAAATTGGAGCAAACACTTGCGTTGACCGTTCCACAATGGGTTCAACCATTATCCGCAAGGGTGTGAAACTTGACAATCTTGTTCAGATTGCTCACAATGTAGAAATTGGCGAGAATACAGTAATGTCGGCTCAAGTCGGTATTGCTGGTAGCACAAAGGTCGGCTCTTGGTGTATGTTTGGCGGTCAGGTAGGACTTGCCGGACACATCACAATTGGCGACAAGACTTTCCTCGGTGCACAATCTGGCGTACCAGGAAGCATTAAGGGCGGAGAGGAGCTTATCGGTACTCCTCCGATGAATCCACGTGCATACTTCAAGTCACAGGCGATTTTCCGTCGTCTGCCAGATATGTACAAAGACTTAGCCGACCTTAAAAAGGAAATAGAACAACTGAAAAAATAATAATATATGTCATCAAAACAGAAGACACTAAAGGGTAGTTTCTCCCTGTGCGGCAAAGGACTCCACACTGGTTTGAGCCTTACCGTTACATTCAATCCTGCTCCAGAAAACACCGGATACAAGATACAACGAATTGACCTTGACGGAATGCCTATCATTCAGGCTATTGCCGAAAATGTAGTAGACACACAGCGCGGCACCGTTCTGGGCAAGGACGATGTACGTGTATCAACCATCGAACATGGAATGTCGGCACTTTATGCTATGGGTATTGACAACTGTCTTATCCAGGTAAATGGTCCCGAGTTCCCTATTCTTGACGGTAGTGCTGCATTGTATGTTCAGAAAATCAATGAAATTGGTGTTGAGGAACAGAATGCGCCAAAGGATTGGTATGTAATCCGTCATAAGATAGAGGTGAAAGATGAAGAGACAGGTTCTTGCATCACTATCCTGCCTGATGAGGAATTCTCACTCACAGCAATGTGCTCATTCAATTCGAAATTCATCAATTCACAGTTTGCCACACTCGACTGCGTGGAAAAATTTGCTGAAGAGATTGCCCCGGCACGCACATTCGTCTTCGTTCGTGACATCGAGCCTCTGCTTAAGGCCAACCTTATTAAGGGTGGCGACTTGGACAATGCCATCGTTATTTACGAGAAGCAGACCACACAGGAGCGTCTTGATTCATTGGCCGACATGCTGAAGGTAGAGCGTCGTGACGCTAATGAATTGGGCTACATACAGCACAAGCCTCTCGTATGGGAGAATGAGTGTACAAGACACAAGCTTCTTGATATCATTGGCGACATGGCCCTGATTGGCAAGCCTATCAAGGGACGCATCATAGCCACACGTCCAGGTCATACAATCAACAATAAGTTTGCCCGCCAGATGCGCCGTGAGATTCGTAAGCACGAGATACAAGCTCCTATATACGATCCCAACGAGACTCCGATAATGGACAACATCAGAATACGTGAGCTTCTGCCCCACCGTTATCCTATGCAGCTCGTTGACAAGGTTGTAGCTCTTGGCGCAACAAGTATTGTTGGTGTAAAGAACGTCACAGCCAATGAGCCGTTCTTCACTGGTCACTTCCCGCAAGAGCCAGTGATGCCTGGAGTGCTTCAGATTGAGGCTATGGCACAATGTGGCGGTCTGCTCGTACTCAACACACTTGAGGAGCCTGAGCGTTGGTCTACATATTTCATGAAGATTGACGACGTGAAATTCCGCCATAAGGTAGTTCCTGGAGACACATTGCTCTTCAAGGTTGACCTGCTTTCGCCATTACGTCATGGTATCTCATCAATGAAAGGCTATGTATTTGTAGGCGACCATGTAGTATCAGAAGCCACATTTACAGCTCAGATTGTTAAGAACAAATAGAATTCAATTCAAAAAAACTTCAAGATGAATCAGATAAGCCCCTTAGCATACGTCCATCCCGAAGCAAAGCTCGGCGACAACAATATCATTGGCCCGTTCTGCTATATTGACCGCAATGTTGAAATTGGCGACAACAATGTAATGCAAAACAGTGTGACCATTCATGTAGGAGCACGCATCGGAAACAGCAATGAGTTTTTCCCGGGTGCAAGCATCTCTACCAAACCTCAGGATTTGAAATTCAGAGGCGAGGAAACCATCTGCCGAGTTGGAGACAACAACAGTATTCGTGAGAATGTAACCATATCACGTGGCACAGCCTCAAGAGGCGAGACTATTGTTGGTTCTAACAATCTGCTTATGGAGTGTGTACACGTTGCACATGACTGCGTTCTCGGTAGCGGCCTGATTATTGGCAACTCTACCAAACTTGCTGGCGAGGTTGTAGTTGACGACAATGCTATTATTTCAGCTAATGTTCTTTGCCACCAGTTCTGCAGAATCGGTGGTTATGTGATGATTCAGGGTGGATGCCGATTCAGCCAAGACATTCCTCCTTTTATCATTGCAGGTAAAGAACCGACTAAATATTGCGGATTGAATCTTGTTGGACTCCGTCGTCGCGGATTCTCTAACGAGAAGATTGACCTCATCCACAATGCCTACCGCAAATTATACTCTAAGGGTATAATGTCTGAGGGCATTCAAGAGATAAAGAACGAACTTGAGATTACTAAGGAAGTTCAATATATTATTGATTTCGTAGAGTCTTCAAAGAGAGGTATTATACGCTAAAACGTATTTATCAGATAAAGGGAGCTAAGTAGAGTATAAAAGACAAATGTCTACTTAACTCCCATTTTTTATATTCACATTAAGACAATAATGAGCAAGAAACTTATTGTTATTGTAGGCCCCACCGGCGTAGGAAAGACAGAATTATGTTTGCAGATTGCCGAACATCTCAACATCCCTATTATCAATGCCGATTCGCGTCAGATTTTCAGCGAAATACCAATTGGAACAGCAGCCCCAACTTTTGAGCAGCAGAAGCGTGTAAAGCATTATTTTGTCGGCAATCACCACCTTGACGATTATTATAGCGCTTCGTTATTTGAAGAAGATGTAATGCATCTGCTCACCGACAATCTCTTTAACACCTCCGATGTAGCGCTTATGAGCGGTGGTTCGATGATGTACATTGACGCTGTATGCAATGGTATTGACGAAATTCCTACCATTGACGACAATACACGTGAATGGATGAAGCAGCGATTGGAAACAGAAGGTTTGCCAGCGCTTGTCGACGAACTTAAAGTATTAGACCATGAGCATTGGAAGATTGTCGACCGCAACAACCCACGCCGTGTAGTGCACGCTCTCGAAATATGCCACATGACTGGTAAGACCTACACGTCATTCAGACAAAACACCAAGAAGCAACGTCCTTTCGATATAATAAAGGTCGGGCTGAATCGCGACCGTGAAGAACTGTACAACCGTATAAATGCACGTGTACTGCAGATGTTCGACGAAGGACTCGTAGACGAAGCACTTGCGGTATACGACAAGCGAAGTTTGAACTCTCTGAACACTGTCGGATATAAAGAGACATTCGAATACCTTGACGGACTTATTACAATGAACCAATGCATATTCAACATACAAAGCAACAGCCGCCGCTACTGCCGCAAACAGCAGACATGGTTCAAACGAGACAAGAGTATAATGTGGTTCCATCCCGACAACATTAAAGAAATCATAAATTATATAGACAAGCAACTGATAGATTAAACTATTTTCGTACATTTGCAAGATAATATACCAAGATTAGCAAACAAAATTAATCATTTTAAGATGAAAAAAATAAAAGACATTCTTATCTGGTGTAAGCGCAAGATCAAGGCGTTTTGGCCTTGGTATCGCAATTTGTATAAAGGCAAAGCGTGGTACACCAAGACTCTTGTAGGATTTGCGTCCTGCATAGTTGCGTTTTTCATCTACCTTGGAATGGTAGACACAAACTTCTTGTGGCTGTTTGGCAAATCACCAGGTTTTTACACTATCATGAATCCTGAGACACATGAAGCATCTGAGATTTACAGTGCTGACGGTGTAATGATTGGTAAATACTTCAACGAGAATCGAACACCAGTAAAATACGAAGAAGTAAATCCTGCTTTCTGGAAAGCGCTTATCGATACTGAGGACGAACGATTCTACAGCCATCACGGCATTGACTATCCCGGACTTATAGGAGCTGTGAAGGATGCTGTTCTACATCACGACGCTCGTGGAGCATCTACCATCACCCAGCAGCTTGCTAAGAACATGTTCCGTGTGCGCACCGACTATTCTACAGGATTGCTTGGCAAGATACCTGGTGTTCGCATGCTCATCATGAAGTCCAAGGAATGGATTATTGCTACAAAGTTGGAGTTGACACACGACAAGAAGGATATTATTACGATGTATGCTAACACCGTTGACTTCGGTTCTAACGCATTTGGAATAAAGACAGCTTCAAAGACCTACTTCAACTGCACGCCCAAGGACCTCACCACCGACCAGGCTGCTATACTTGTAGGAATGCTCAAGGCTACCACCTATTATAATCCTATCTCGCATCCCGAGAACTCGCTGCGTCGACGCAACGTGGTGCTCAGCAACATGCTGAAACATGGTGACCTGACACGTGACGAATACGATGAAATGAGCCAGAACCCAATAAAGCTCAACTACAGCGTGGAGAGCAACTACGACGGCCAGGCACTCTACTTCCGCGAGGCAGTCTCAACAGAACTCAAGGACTGGTGCCGCGAAAACGGATACGACCTCTACAGCTCGGGCTTGAAGATTTACACCACCATCGACTCACGCATGCAGAAGTATGCAGAGGAAGCTGCTGCCAAACAAATGAAGCAGATTCAGCGCAACTTCAACAACCACTGGGGCAATCAGGAGCCATGGCAGGACGAGAATCATAACGTAATCCCTAACTTCATTGAAGGAATCGCTCAGAAGCAACCAGTATACAAGAATCTTCTGGCACGCTTCCCCAACAACCCCGACTCTATCGAGTACTATCTCAACCGTCCGCATAAGGTAAAGCTGTTCGACTACGAGCATGGTACTATTGAGAAAGAGATGTCGACGATGGACTCTATCCGCTATATGGTTCACTTCATGCACTGCGCATTCGTTGCAATGGAGCCTAAGACAGGCGATGTGAAAGCATGGGTAGGCGACATCGACTTCAAATCGTGGAAGTATGACAAGGTTACTGCCATGCGCCAGCCCGGTTCAACTTTCAAACTGTTTGTTTATACTGAAGCGATGAATCAGGGACTGACCCCTTGCGACAAGCGTCGCGACGAATACATCTCAATGCAGGTGTATGACAAAAAGGCTGGAACAGAAGTAACATGGACACCGACCAATGCCAACGGCTCGTTCTCTGGCGATTCTGTTCCGTTGAAGGGCGCATTTGCACGAAGCATCAACTCTATTGCAGTTCGACTCGGACAGGAAATGGGTGTTTCACGCATAGCTGAGACAGCCCACAAGATGGGTATTGAAAGTCCGCTCGACGAGACTCCGTCACTCACACTTGGATCGAGCGACGTGACGCTGCTGGAATTGGCTAACGCATATTCAACAGTAGCCAACGACGGCAAGTACATCAAGCGCCGACTCGTAACACGTATTCTCGACCGCAACGGTAAGGAGATTTATGGTCCATCTGTCAGCGAGGAGCAGGTAATACCATACAGAAGTGCTTACCTCATGCAGCAACTGCTTATGAGCGGATTGCGTGAGCCTGGCGGCACATCTATGAGCCTCAATGGTTATGTAGGACAATACCGCGACACCGATTGGGGCGGAAAGACTGGAACTTCGAACAACCACTCCGACGCCTGGTTTATGGGGGTTAGCCCTAACCTTGTAGTAGGAGCATGGGTAGGCGGCGAATATCGCTGCATCCACTTCCGCACTGGAGCCTTAGGTCAGGGTTCGCGTACGGCACTGCCAATCTGCGGATACTTCCTTGACGCTGTGTTGAAAGACCCAGCATTCAGTCAGTATCATGCCAAGTTCGGCAAGCCCAAGGACGAAAGCATTACATCGTCTATGTACAACTGTAATAGTTATGTTCCAAGAGCTAAAGCTGACACATCATTCAAAGACAGTATAAGGGTTGAAGAAGAAATCGTACTCGACGAGGACGGTAATCCGGTAGAACGTCAGTTGCCTATCTCAAGCAATAAGGAGCAGCAACCTGCCGACCAGCAACAAAAGGAACACAAGACCCCGAAAGAACAACCCGTGAGTCTTGACAACTTATAAAAGTTGAGAATTGAGAGTTGAGAGTTATGATTACATTTGATATAAATTTTATTATCAAAATCAACATATCATAACTCTCAACTCTAAATTCTCAACTTTAAATTTATAACACTCAACTCTCAATTATTTTTTCAAGAGTTTGTCAATCTCTTCAAACTCGCGTCCCATATTCAAGTTGAGATAGATAGTATACAGAGGGACTCCCCATTTAGCTTTTTCGTTAGGAGCAAGTTTTCTGTACTCCTGCATATACGGCAGACACTTTCTGTAAAGCGTCTTCAGCTTCTGTGTCTTCTCCTTACTGTGCCTCATCGTGCCTTCAATGTAAGTAGCTTGATTGAAGTAAGCCAAAGCAGCATTCAGATAGACATCAGCAAAAGTCTTGTCTTTCGCAATCACCTTGTCGCAAATGCTAACACATTCGTCAAAATTCTGATTGGCAAGCAGCACGGTAGATTTGGCAAACAACGGTACCACACTTGCAGTATCAGCCTTTATAGCGTCATCGCACAATGCAATTGCAGTTTTATACTTACCTGTCTTATAGTAGTGGTCAAACAGATGCGAGAAGAAATACCTTGATTGTGGATAGCGTGCAAAACCACTTTCAAGCACATCAACGAATTTAGCGGTATCAGCCTTCTTGCGATACGTTTCGGCAATATACTGATAAGTCATCTCCAATCTTATCGTATCAGTCTGGGCAATATTCGAGTAGTTCAATGTTCGCTCAGCATCATTCAGCTTATACCCACAATATACAGTATAGAATCCTGCCGTTGCTATCTTCTTGTCCTTGTTCTGATAGTCGTACGACGTGAAGATAGGCTGGCTCGCGCAGTCAATATAAGCAGCAAACAGACCATAGGCATTCTTGAAATCGTTCTTGCCTACGAAGTACAATCCACCATTATACAAATTACCCCTCAGTTGATTGAGATATTCGGCGTGACGCTTACGATACTTCATCTTGGCAGGTTGCACACCCTTCAGATTCCATTCCACCGAATCGAGTCCTTCCAACACACCAAACATCCTGTAGGCAGCAAGGAAGAGTTTTGCTGTATCCGCCTTTTGTTTCAGATACATCTGTTCGTTTACCGTTTCATACTGTTTTCTGACAGCGTCAAAAAGCACGAGCCAAATCTTCTCATTGGCTTTGTTGGTAGAATCGGCAAGCAGCTTGCGCATCGAAGCCTCAGCCTCCACCAACGATTTTCCGGCCTTGACATTATCCTTTGCCTTCGATATTTCCTTCTTCTGTGCACAGACTGCAAGAGGCATACCGAGGCAGAAAGCCAAAACCATAAACAATAATTTCCTGAACATATCCCTACTATATAAAATGAAAAGGTGCGCAATCATGTCTTTCACAGAACATGGTGGCGCACCTGAATTTGTTGAAGCTGTTACAATTTACTTGTTAGGATCCAAGGCCTTTGTACGGCTGTCATCTGCACCATAAAGAACATAGTATGTATTATAAAGCAGATACTTCCAGTTAGCTTCCTGCTGGTTGGGGTCAAGATCGCGAGCCTTCTCCAGATAGCCCTGAGTCTCGGTCAGAATCTTCTTCTGCTCATTAACGTCCTGCAAGTTAGCAGCCTTGTTGTTGTTGCAGAAGCCCATCCATGTCAGAACGAGTGCGTTCTCCTTGATTGCGTTAGCCTTCTTGAAGTCGGCAAGAGCCTCATCCCACTTGCTCTCGTTCATCTCAGCCTGACCCTTGACAGCCCAAGCTGTGAAGCAGTTAGGATCGCTTGCGAGGCGCTCCTCGATTACCTTCATCTGCTTGTCCTTCATGTTAAGGTTACCATACAGAGTAGCAAGGTTTGTGAAGATAGTCTCGCTCTTGTCCTTTGCATAAAGGTCCTCGAAGCTCTTCAGACACTTCAGCGAGTCCTCCTTGGTCTTCATCGACTGCTGCATCATTGCGAGCTTCAGACCCAGAGCGTCCTTATACGAAGCAGTATCTTGCAGAGCGATGTCGATGTACTTGTTAGCTTCGTCCATGTTCTTGGCCTGATAAGCGATAACGCCAGCTACACGAGCCACCTCACCGAGGTAAGTATCCGGCGACTTGGTCTTGTCGAAATCGTCGAACAGAGCCGAAGTACCGCTGTTTACATAAGTAGCATAGAAGTTGAAAGCACCCTTGTTGTCCTCCTTCTGCAGGCAGTCCTGACCAGCGTTGATGAGGTTCAGACGCAGAGGCCACAGAGCAGTCTGGTTCTTCTTGTGGAACTTAGGAGCCACCTTACCCTTAGCGTTAGGCTGACGATCGTACTTGTCGCACTCCATAGCGTCGTTGAGAGCATTTGTGAGCGAAGCATACATGCCTTCCTTGTCAACCGGCTTCAGCTTGCCATCCTTCTGGCCCATCTGTTCCATCACCTGGTTCTCGCTCATTACGGCCATTTCCTTGTTCACCTTCTGGAGCGAGAGCTCTACGAGCTTGTTGTAAGCCTTAGCCTTGTCCTCATTGTTCAATGAAGAGAGGCAAGCTCCGAGCTGAGACTTTGCCTCAGCATAGTCTTTCGACTTGAGGACGCTCTTCACGTCCTGTGCAAATGCAGATGAGGTAGCTGCTACCATCACTGCCAACATAAACAATTTTCTCATATTCAAATATATTTAATATGTTTTATTTTTCATTTTCCGGCTTAGCCTCATTTGCTTCCGTTGCCTCTGTAGCCTCCGATTCTGTCGATGCATTGTCGTCAGCAAGCTTAGCCTCAAGTTCCGAGCTCATTACCTTGCATACACTTGCAATCACATCGTTCTTCTTCGAGAGGTTGATAAGGCGTACGCCCTGCGTAGCGCGTCCCATTACACGGCAGTCGCTCACAGCCAGACGAATGGCAATACCGCTCTTGTTGATAATCATGAGGTCGTTGTCGTCGGTCACGTTCTTGATAGCTACCAGTCGGCCGGTCTTCTCCGTGATAGAGAATGTCTTCACACCCTTACCGCCACGGTTGGTCTTGCGATAGTCTTCCACCTGCGAACGCTTGCCGTAACCATTCTCCGATACCACCATTACGGTCTCAGTCTCGGCATCGTTTACGATAATCATGCCCACTACCTGGTCGTCGTCGCCGTCGAGCTGCATACCGCGTACACCAGTCGAAACACGTCCCATAGCGCGTACTGTATTCTCGTCGAAGCGTACGGCACGACCGTTGCGGTTGGCAAGGATAATCTCGTTCTTGCCGTTGGTCAGACGAACGTCTACCACCTCGTCACCCTCTACGATGTTAATGGCGTTCACACCATTGGTACGTGGACGTGAGTAAGCCTCCAGACAAGTCTTCTTGATGGTACCGTTCTTGGTGGCAAACACAACGTAGTGCGAATTTACAAACTCCTCGTCGTTCAGTCCGCGCAGACGCAGCATTGCATTTACCGAGTCGTCCGGCTCGATGTTGAGCATGTTCTGAATGGCGCGACCCTTGAAGTTCTTGTCACCCTCAGGTATCTCGTAGCACTTGAGCCAGTAGCAGCGACCCTTGCGTGTGAAGAACAGCATGGTCTGGTGCATTGTGGCAGGATATATATATTCGGTGAAGTCCTGCTCGCGTGTACGTGCACCCTTCGAGCCTACACCACCACGAGCCTGCTCGCGGAACTCGCTCAGCGGAGTGCGCTTGATGTATCCCATGTGGCTCACAGTGATAACCACTGGGTCGTTAGGATAGAAGTCCTCAGCGTTGAACTCATGTTCGAAAGGCTTGATTTCAGTACGACGCTCGTCGCCATACTTCTCCTTCACCTCGTTCAGCTCGTCCTTCATCACCTTCTTGCACAATTCGGGGTCGTCGAGTATCGACTGCAGATAAGCAATCTGACGCTCCAGTTCCTCAAACTCAGCATGCAGCTGATCCATACGCAATCCAGTCAACTGCGAGAGTCGCATGTCTACGATAGCCTTCGACTGTATTTCGTCCAGGTCGAATCGCTTCTCCAAGTTGCGCTGAGCGTCGCTCGGAGTCTTCGAAGCGCGTATGATGTGCACCACCTCGTCGATGTTGTCGCAAGCGATGATGAGTCCTTCGAGAATGTGGGCACGCTCCTGCGCCTTCTTCAGGTCGAACTTTGTGCGGCGTATAGTCACGTCGTGACGATGCTCTACGAAGTACTTCACACACTCCTTCAGCGTCAACAGACGTGGGCGTCCCTTCACCAGAGCGATGCAGTTCACCGAGAACGACGACTGCATTGCAGTCATCTTATACAGCTTGTTGAGGATTACATTGGCATTGGCGTCGCGCTTCACGTCTACGACGATACGCATACCCTGGCGGCCCGACTCGTCGTTAACGTTCGATATGCCGGTAATCTTACCCTCCTTCACGAGGTCGGCAATGCCAGCCACGAGGTCGGCCTTGTTTACGCCGTAAGGAATCTCAGTGATGACAATTTTGTCGTGCGAGTCGCCGCTTTCGATTTCCGACTTGGCGCGCATCATGATGCGTCCGCGTCCAGTCTCGTAAGCCTGCTTCACACCAGTCAGACCGTAGATATAAGCACCCGTAGGGAAGTCCGGAGCCTTGATATACTCCATCAGTCCGTCAACGTCGATGTCCGGATTGTCGATATATGCGCAGCAGCCGTCAATCACCTCGCCGAGGTTGTGTGTCGGAATGTTCGTAGCCATACCCACAGCAATACCGTTACCGCCGTTCACCAGTAGGTTAGGAATCTTTGTAGGCATTACTGACGGCTCCAGAAGGGTGTCGTCAAAGTTAGGCGTCATGTCTACGGTGTCCTTCTCAAGGTCGTCCATGATGTGCTCGCCCATCTTCGAGAGTCGGCACTCCGTATAACGCATGGCAGCCGGCGAGTCGCCGTCCACCGAGCCGAAGTTACCCTGACCGTCTACAAGCATGTATCGCATATTCCAGTCCTGACCCATACGCACCAGTGCACCGTAAACCGAAGAGTCGCCGTGCGGGTGATACTTACCCAGCACCTCACCTACTACGCGGGCACATTTCTTGTACGGGTTAGAGCTTGTGTTTCCGATGCCAAGCATTCCGTATAGAATGCGGCGATGCACGGGCTTGAATCCGTCGCGTACATCAGGCAGGGCACGAGCAACAATCACCGACATACTATAGTCGATGTACGAGGATTTCATCTCCTCCTCGATGTTAATCTTCAGAATCCTGTCCTGATCAAATGTCTGATTTTCGTCCATTTTATATTATATTGTTTTTACAGTCTCATCCTGAAGCACGCTGCACGCTCCTTTCGACAAGCCTCAAAACACACAAAATCGTCTATTTTGCCGTTTATTTTGCTTCTAAGCGATTTACAGCAGTTGCTTTCAAAGTGTAAAATTACTATTTTTTTATGACTTTACAGCACATATAGCGTCTAAAAATGCCATTTTTGCCTATTTTAATAGATTATAAAGGCAAAGTACTTCTTCTAAGTGTGAAAAAAGTCGTACTTTTGCAGTTCCCAAAAACTGAACTACAACAAGATTTATACAATAACAAGATAACATTATGAATAGAATATTATTTATCATCTTATTATTATGTAGCATCAATGTCTGCCAGTCAAGCGCACAGAGCATCAGCGGCGTATATACTACCGAATGGCAGTGGAACATGAAGCAGAAGACCAATTGGGCAATCAGCTTCGTCTCGACATGAGCCTCCCCTTGGGCAAGGGCAACAATTCTATAGAGGCGGCAACGCTTCACGTAGCCAAGACCGACGACACCATCGTTGACGATTGGCAGGGATTCTCCAATATCGAGGCCGACAACATGTTTGCCGCCATTGCCGTGCTGGGCTTCATGCACGAGTGGAAGTCGGGACATGTATTCTTGGGCGTGCGCAATGTCAACGAAGACTTCTTTACGTCCGACGTTACGTCGCTTTTCTTAAATGGTTCAGAAGGCATCTTCCCCACCATTGCCGCCAGCTATCCCATAGCCAACTATCCTCTGTCGGGACTCACCCTCTATTTTGACATCACAAGGGGCGCATGGACATTCCGCAACAGCCTCTACAATGGCGTAGGCTACAACGGATGGAAGCGCCATGACAATCCCTTCCTCGTGCGCCCTAAGAAAGACGGCATCTTCAACATCTCGCAACTCGAATATTCGCACGGAGGCTCACATTTCTTTGCCGGAGCAGCTGTCCACAACCGTCAGTTTCCCATCAATGAGGATGGCGAAATGGCTACAGCCGAAGAATCCTTTAGCCACACCACATGTGCATGGTGGATATATGGCGAGCAGACAGTATGGGCGGCAGCCGACCGAAGCGTAGCGTGCATGGCACAGTATTCCGAGAACACATGCCACGACAATGGCTGTCGCCGATACGCCGAAGCAGGATGCGCCTACGCCGACAACAGCAACGAGTGCGGACTGTCTGCCAAATACGCCCGCTTCCATCAGGGCACCGAGTGCTCCGTCGAACTCACCTGGCGCCGACAGCTCAACAAGACAATCGCCCTGCAGCCATCATTCCAGTACATCAATAATGACAATGGCGACTTCGCCGTGCTTTGTGCCCGTATGAGCGTCAGTTTCTGATTTCCTTCACCATCTTCTCGAACGTCTCCTTGGGCATAGCCCCCATTTGCATTGTGGGCTTGCCTTTGACGGGGATGAACAGGAATGTAGGTATGCTCTGAATGCCGAACGTCTGAGCCAGTTCCTGCTCCTTGTCGATGTCCACCTTATAGAAGTCCACCTTGCCGGCATACGCCTTGGCCATCTCCTCTACAATAGGCGCCATCATCTTGCACGGTCCGCACCATGTGGTGTAGAAGTCTATTACGGCAGGGCGCTTGCCCTCAAACACCCATTCCGTCTGATGCGTCTCATAGTCCATAATCTTCAGGCGGAAGTCGGCAGCCGAGAGCTGCGTCACCGCTCCTCCGTCAGATGCAGCGGCATCAGTCTTCTGTTCAGTAGTCTGCTTCCGGGCGCTGTTGTCAGCTTTCTTATTATTAGTACAGCCCACAAGCATCAGGGCTGAAGCTAAAAGAATATAAAGTGGAGTTTTCATTTCTTTGCAATTCTGTTTTTAGTTACGATTTTCAGTAATGCTGCAAAGATAAACATTATATTTCAAACTACGGCAATCCAACGCCGTTAGTTTTTTTAACAACCCACAGCACCTCTATACAGCAATTATGATGTAATTTTGCATTACATGGAAAAGATAGAACTACTCAAGGGCGACTTCGCCAGCCAGCTGTCATTGGCACTCGCCCCTACCATAAAAGCCGGATTCCCCAGTCCTGCCGACGACTATCTGCACGACAGTCTCGACTTCAACCGCGACATGATCAAGAATCCCGAAGCCACATTCTACGGTCGCGTGTCGGGCGACTCCATGATTGAGGCAGGCATCTGCGACGGCGACATTGCCGTCATCGACCGATCGCTCCAGCCGCTCGACGGTGACGTGATAGTAGCCTTCGTCAATGGCGAATTCACCATCAAGCGCCTCAACCTCAGCCACATGGCAGAGGGCTACGTCGAGCTGCTGCCCGCCAACCCCGCCTACTCACCCATACGCATCGATGCCGACGACAACTTCCGCGTGTGGGGCGTAGTGGTGTGGACCATCAAGCAATGGAGACGCTGACAATAACAACATATAAATACAAGAAAACATGAAATGGTATGCCATCTGCGATTGCGACAACTGCTACGTCAGTTGCGAGCGTGTCTTCCGGCCCGACCTGGAAGGCAAGCCCGTCGTCGTGCTCTCCAACAACGACGGCTGCGTCGTGGCACGCAGCAAGGAGGCCAAGCAGCTCGGCATCAAGGCAGGCACACCCTACTATCAGTTGCTTCAGCAGCTACCCAATGTCAGGATTGAAGCGTTCTCGTCCAACTACGAACTGTATGGCGAACTGACAGCACGCGTCATGGCCATCATACGCGACATGTCGCCCATGTGCTTCCGCTACTCCATCGACGAAGCGTTCGCCATACTCGACGGTTTCACGCCCACTCAGCTCAAGCAGTGGGGCACACAGCTCCACGACCGAGTGTTGCAGTCGGTAGGAATGCCCCTCAGCATAGGCATAGCCCCCACAAAGACCCTCGCCAAGATGGCGTCACACTTCGCCAAGAAGCACCCCGGCTACAACCACTGCTGCATCATCGACACCGACGAGCGCCGCATCAAGGCATCGCGCCTCTACCCCATCGACGAAGTGTGGGGCATCGGCAGACGCTACGCCGCACGCCTCAACAGCATGGGCATCAACACCGCCCACGACTTCGCCAGCCATTCAGCCACATGGATACACTCCACATTCCGCACCATAGTCGTTGAGCGCACGTGGGCTGAACTCAACGGCACCGACTGCATACCCGACGACCTCCCCGCACGCAAGAAGAGCATCTGCACAAGCCGCAGCTTCGACGGCATGGTGCACGACTTCGAAACCCTGCGCACCCACATAGCCAACTTTGCAGCACGCTGCGCCGAGAAGTTGCGCAAGCAGCAGTCGGCAGCCAGCATCGTGGGCGTGTTTGTCGACTCCAACCATTTCCGGCCCGAACTGCAGCAATACTCCAACATGACCGAGCAAAACCTCGCCACCCCGTCGTCGTCCACCATCGACATCGTCAAGGCAGCCACCGCCTGCCTGCGCCGCATCTATCGCCCCGACATCTACTACAAGCGAGCCGGAGTATTGCTCATAGGCGTGGTGCCAGACACAGCCATACAGCCCGACCTCTTCACCTTCGACGCCCTACGCCAGGGCCGCATGATGCAGCTTGACGCCGCTGTCGACAAGATCAACAAGATAGACGGCACCGAGACCGTGCTACTCTCGTCGCAGCAATACCCTCAGAGCCACAAGTTTGCCGATGCCATAAGGCACGAGCACAAGAGCCCCTGCCCCACGACACGATGGAAAGACATAATCAAACTGAAATGACAGAAAAACAATCCTTCATCAATAATCACACAAACAATATGACAACAAAACCACAATTCACAGTACGCCCCGCCACCGAAGCCGACCTCCCCACCATCATGCAGCTCGTGAAGTCGGCCATCCAGATAATGCACAACAGCGGTAACACCGGACAATGGAAAGACGGCTATCCCGGCGAAGACATCATCATGGACGACATCACATCCCACACCTGCTACATCCTCATGTCTGAAGGCAAAGCGGTAGGATCGTTCGCCCTGAAACCAGGCCCCGACCCTACCTACTCTAAAATCTACAACGGCGCTTGGCTCAACGACGAGCCTTACTATGTAGTCCACCGCGTTACAAGTCTGCCCGAAACTCACGGCACCTTCGCCGCCGTACTCAACTACAGCTTCGGCATCTGCAGCAACATACGCATCGACACCTTCTGCGACAACACCATCATGCGACACCTGCTCGAAAAGCACGGCTTCCACTACTGCGGAATCATACACGTAGCCAACGGCGACGAACGCCTGGCGTTCCACAAGATATAATAACTCAAAATCGCCAACGGCGACAATTCAACATTCAAATTTCAAAACTCCAATCTATACCCAATTGCCAACAGCATACAAGGGTCTGTTTTCCATCCATTCCTGGTCTTGGTATGGCATCATTGAAAGACGCAAGCCTTTAAGTTCTGGATGTTTGCCTATAAATGTCCGCAATGATTTGGCATGCACATTCTCTTCTGCCTTAACCTCAATAGGAACAACCGTAGCCCCCTTTTGCACTATCAAGTCGATTTCGACCCTCGAATCATTGCTGCTAAAATAATATATAGGCAAGTCCTCAGTTATCAATTGCGTCAGGACAAACAACTCAGTAAAAGCACCTTTATATTCTTTAAACAGAGTGTCAGCCACAATGACGCTTTCTGCCGGAGCATCAGCCATAGCCCCCATCAATCCAATGTCAAGTACAAACAGTTTGAATACGGATATCTCTTCATAGAATTTCAATGGAACTGAAGGTGTCGTAATTCGATAGATCTGATATATGAGTCCAGCATCCAAGAGCCACTGTATGGCAATTTCAAACTCAGAAACTCTTGCCCCTTTCTTCAATGCACCAAAGATGAATTTCTTGTTCTCTTTGGCAAGTTGCGCGGGTATAGAGTCCCATACCATATTGATGTGGGGCACTTCTTGAAACTCGTCGAAAGTCATCGGATACATCTTTATCATATCAACCTTACCTACAGGGAACGATGTGTCACGATGAAGCGAAATGCCAAGTAACAAACCTGCTACGGCTACATGATATTGAGGAGCATCTTCACAAAAATATTTCTCTTCATATCTACATTTTTTTGCACGAATATTCACCATAAACTTACATTTATTCGCACGAACCAGCATAGTATTGAATATTACTAACACTCGTGAGTGACGATATAAAGCCCCAGAACCTACGAAATCCCGCCGCCACAAAGTTCGATGGTGTCAGCGAATTTCAATCCACGCACCCACATAGATTGGCGACTAGCAATATGGGTGATGTAGACGGAACTTGCTGTATTTCAATTCCATAAAGGTACAATTAAAACATTTCAGCCCTACCGCAACACGGCAAGCGGAACGATAATTTCAATTCCATAAAGGTACAATTAAAACTTATCTCAACCTCAAAAAAGCAGGTCTTATGTCTTCATTTCAATTCCATAAAGGTACAATTAAAACTAATTGATGTCGATGAGGTTTTGGTTCTTTCCAATACATTTCAATTCCATAAAGGTACAATTAAAACTCAACGAAGATGTTCCTTTGTATCTCGTACATAGCTAATTTCAATTCCATAAAGGTACAATTAAAACCGGCACGCCCTTTGGCATAAAGGAGGAATAAACAAATTTCAATTCCATAAAGGTACAATTAAAACGCTATCTAAAATTGAGCAGTCGAAAGTGAAGACTATATTTCAATTCCATAAAGGTACGATTAAAACTCACCCAATGACCCCGAATTGCTTTTATCTCTTAATTTCAATTCCATAAAGGTACGATTAAAACGAAATACGCCGTAAGCCGTATTCTCTAAAACGGCTATTTCAATTCCATAAAGGTACGATTAAAACGAAAGATGAGGAAATGAAACAGAAGAATTTTGAGATTTCAATTCCATAAAGGTACGATTAAAACATTAGTAGAGGCAGATAAATCGGGAGGGGAGGGAAATTTCAATTCCATAAAGGTACGATTAAAACAAACATCATCTAACGTAAGGTTTTGCTCAACGAACATTTCAATTCCATAAAGGTACGATTAAAACGCGCCAATCAAAGCAGGAACAAGAAGGGGATTCGGCAATTTCAATTCCATAAAGGTACGATTAAAACTTTAACAAAGTTTTTCATCAAAGCCATAAACACCTGATTTCAATTCCATAAAGGTACGATTAAAACTTGAGTAAGCTGCCGACTACGATTATAAGCAGTAGATTTCAATTCCATAAAGGTACGATTAAAACAGCCGATAGCATTGTCAGAGACAAAAACACTACGATTTCAATTCCATAAAGGTACGATTAAAACCCAATACCACCGTTCTTATACCAATCGGAAACTTCAATTTCAATTCCATAAAGGTACGATTAAAACTGAGACAAAAGAGGTTGCAAAACACCAAAATCCAATTTCAATTCCATAAAGGTACGATTAAAACAGCGCCTCGCCGAGTATCGCGCACGCTGTGCGAAGATTTCAATTCCATAAAGGTACGATTAAAACGCCCGCAAGGTTCGCCCAGTGTTCGAGGTCTACCGTCATTTCAATTCCATAAAGGTACGATTAAAACAAAAAGGAATCACACAACAAGAAATAGCAAACAAAAATTTCAATTCCATAAAGGTACGATTAAAACGAAAAAGACCAAATAATTTACGACAAGCGTAAGTCCAATTTCAATTCCATAAAGGTACGATTAAAACCTCGTCGCTCACGTTGACGAACACCATGAAGCCAGAATTTCAATTCCATAAAGGTACGATTAAAACTACGCTACAAATGTGCCGTCACTGTCTTTCTCGAATTTCAATTCCATAAAGGTACGATTAAAACTTGTTGCTATTGCTATTATTGTATAAATAACTATATTTCAATTCCATAAAGGTACGATTAAAACCAGGGCGGGACGATGGGGCGCACCCTCGCCCCGTCATTTCAATTCCATAAAGGTACGATTAAAACGCCAATCAGTGCAGGAACAAGAAGGGGATTCGGCAATTTCAATTCCATAAAGGTACGATTAAAACGCCCCGTCTGGGATGCCTCTCGCCCCGCTATGCCCTATTTCAATTCCATAAAGGTACGATTAAAACGTAAAATCAGAATTAAGTGGAGATACAGCAGGACGATTTCAATTCCATAAAGGTACGATTAAAACCCCCTCATGCGTAACGTTGAGAAGATGGAGCAGGAATTTCAATTCCATAAAGGTACGATTAAAACACGGCTCCACCTCTAAGGCGGCGGCGATGCGCTCTAATTTCAATTCCATAAAGGTACGATTAAAACCCCGCCTTTGTTGTGTTGAGCAAATTATAAACGTATATTTCAATTCCATAAAGGTACGATTAAAACCTACCCCATCCCGCGCCCGGCACGGCCCTTTGCGAATTTCAATTCCATAAAGGTACGATTAAAACTTTAATTGCGTTCGCTCACTCGCTCACGAGTTGGAGTATTTCAATTCCATAAAGGTACGATTAAAACACCAGTTGACAAAGCACTAGTAGACGCAGAAACATATTTCAATTCCATAAAGGTACGATTAAAACAGAATCTGCATCAACAAGATTTTGTAGAAAATCAATTTCAATTCCATAAAGGTACGATTAAAACTCCATTTGTTTTTTGATTACGATGCAAAGATAAAAATTTCAATTCCATAAAGGTACGATTAAAACCTAATTGTTTCCAGGGTATTGACCCAACTTTGCTATTTCAATTCCATAAAGGTACGATTAAAACCATTAGTAGAGGCAGATAAATCGGGAGGAGAGGGAAATTTCAATTCCATAAAGGTACGATTAAAACAATTATCATCAGCAGGAACAGAGACATTATCTACATTTCAATTCCATAAAGGTACGATTAAAACTATCTGATGTGCTAAAAACATCATCTATATCAATATATTTCAATTCCATAAAGGTACGATTAAAACGTGAAATCAGCATTAAGGGGAGATACGGTAGGATGATTTCAATTCCATAAAGGTACGATTAAAACACATCTCTGGTATTAACGATGTTACTACAGATACATATTTCAATTCCATAAAGGTACGATTAAAACATAGATAATCTTACACGTAATATCCGTAATCTTAAAGATTTCAATTCCATAAAGGTACGATTAAAACTCCAAAATTGGGTGCACGTCGTAAGCTTAAAATCTGATTTCAATTCCATAAAGGTACGATTAAAACGCTAGTCTAACAAGCTGCTTTGAAGAGACCTTAAATTTCAATTCCATAAAGGTACGATTAAAACTGTTGATGGTGTTGACATTTCTACACCTGTTATTTATTTCAATTCCATAAAGGTACGATTAAAACACGTCGGCAGCATGAGCGTAACTCTATCTCCTTCATTTCAATTCCATAAAGGTACGATTAAAACAGAGTGGGTCACGTTTGCCTGAGGTGCCGAAGTATATTTCAATTCCATAAAGGTACGATTAAAACTGTTTATTGAAACAGCTATCTATCTTCATTTGCTATTTCAATTCCATAAAGGTACGATTAAAACCAATACAGGAAAGAACAAAGCAATAGCCATGGACATTTCAATTCCATAAAGGTACGATTAAAACAATACAACTTTTACCATAGCCTACAATATTAAACGGTATTTCAATTCCATAAAGGTACGATTAAAACTTCAGCACAATCAGAAATATATTGCTGCAACTGAATTTCAATTCCATAAAGGTACGATTAAAACCTTGTGCATTTTTCAAACGGTTATCGGCTTGTATCATTTCAATTCCATAAAGGTACGATTAAAACAAGCTTGCTGGGCTTGATTTTTTTGATGTTGATACAATTTCAATTCCATAAAGGTACGATTAAAACAATTGGACTGCGGACTTAAGTAACACAGATTTCCATTTCAATTCCATAAAGGTACGATTAAAACACAGGGTATTGGCACATAATCAACTATTTAACTTTATTTCAATTCCATAAAGGTACGATTAAAACGCAGTTGAGGAACGTGGTCCTCAATCTGTTTCTGAAATTTCAATTCCATAAAGGTACGATTAAAACTATACAAGGCAAGTGGGCTGACGCCATCAAGCTAAAATTTCAATTCCATAAAGGTACGATTAAAACAGCGTATATTTTTGCAGAAAAAGTGGACAATCATAAAATTTCAATTCCATAAAGGTACGATTAAAACATAACTAACCACCGCCCACAAAAACAACATGCCCATTTCAATTCCATAAAGGTACGATTAAAACTGATTCTTATAGCAGAATTTATTTTGCTTTTATGAAATTTCAATTCCATAAAGGTACGATTAAAACTTCCAAAATGAAGTACAGGTCGTGACTTTAAAAGAATTTCAATTCCATAAAGGTACGATTAAAACATTTTGGAGTCCTGCAACCTTTGTTGTCTCAGTATAATTTCAATTCCATAAAGGTACGATTAAAACCTATTGATGGTGTTGATATTTCTACACCTGTTGTTTATTTCAATTCCATAAAGGTACGATTAAAACATTCACGACAAATTTCAACAAATTGAACATATAAGTTATTTCAATTCCATAAAGGTACGATTAAAACTACTCTTCCTGACCAGAATGGCCAAATTACCCCTAATTTCAATTCCATAAAGGTACGATTAAAACAGCCTTATTCATCGCGGAACGTACACTGCTGTCAGCTATTTCAATTCCATAAAGGTACGATTAAAACAGCCGAGTTAAGGGGCGGCTTTTGAGAGCGTATTATTTCAATTCCATAAAGGTACGATTAAAACGATGACTGATGTCGTTCCTTATCATGAATGTTTGTATTTCAATTCCATAAAGGTACGATTAAAACACACAAAAGTCAACTCTATTCGCAAGCAGTTCATATTTCAATTCCATAAAGGTACGATTAAAACCAAGCTGCTTAGCATTAACCTTGATACTAGACTTATTTCAATTCCATAAAGGTACGATTAAAACAGTCAGCCTTATTCATAGCAGCACGGACACTGCTGTATTTCAATTCCATAAAGGTACGATTAAAACCTACGAGCGTCACGGCAAGTTTCACATTTACCGCAATTTCAATTCCATAAAGGTACGATTAAAACTCATAAAGTAAAGATTTAATCGTTAGACGTATCTTCATTTCAATTCCATAAAGGTACGATTAAAACGGAGTAGCTTCAAAACCAAGGGCGTCAAATTCGGGCATTTCAATTCCATAAAGGTACGATTAAAACAGTCAAGAGGAATGTGGGCAACAACCTCCAAATAATTTCAATTCCATAAAGGTACGATTAAAACCCGAGTCTGTATACACGTGAGTTCGACTGCTAATATTTCAATTCCATAAAGGTACGATTAAAACCGGCCACGAATTGCACGAAATTCGCCGCGTTCCTTCATTTCAATTCCATAAAGGTACGATTAAAACCCTCCCTTGATTACCTTTCTCGCATTCTGATATACTAATTTCAATTCCATAAAGGTACGATTAAAACTTGCGAAACACATGACTGGAAACATTACCTGAACGCATTTCAATTCCATAAAGGTACGATTAAAACTTGCGAAACACATGACTGGAAACATTACCTGAACGCATTTCAATTCCATAAAGGTACGATTAAAACCTCCCTATTTGAGGATGCTTTTCGTCTTAACTCTATTTCAATTCCATAAAGGTACGATTAAAACATATGGTCAAGGTAGTAAGGAGACCAAGTTTCAAATTTCAATTCCATAAAGGTACGATTAAAACGTCTGCCTTATTCATAGCAGCACGGACAGAACTATATTTCAATTCCATAAAGGTACGATTAAAACGAGCAACAGAAGATTATTAACCGCTTCAATTCGAATTTCAATTCCATAAAGGTACGATTAAAACTAGATGATGTCTTTAGTACCTCGGATACAGCTAACGTATTTCAATTCCATAAAGGTACGATTAAAACGGAGTAGCTTCAAAACCAAGGGCGTCGAACTCGGGCATTTCAATTCCATAAAGGTACGATTAAAACACCGTATTTCCGCTGAAGCTGATTCGGCTAATAGCAATTTCAATTCCATAAAGGTACGATTAAAACGTGTGAATCTTGCCGTGACGATTATCGTAACATGATTTCAATTCCATAAAGGTACGATTAAAACTTAAATAATAAATAATTAAAATAAAAGATATGAAGATTTCAATTCCATAAAGGTACGATTAAAACACAAAAGACGATGAAATTGTTCTAGAGTATACTCTATTTCAATTCCATAAAGGTACGATTAAAACGCAGCACCACCGACAGCACGCTCGACAAAACTTAGATTTCAATTCCATAAAGGTACGATTAAAACAAGGTATTAGAATTTTATACGTTAGCGTCAACTTTTAATTTCAATTCCATAAAGGTACGATTAAAACTTAATGATGTTTTCAGTACATCTGACACGGTCAAATTTCAATTCCATAAAGGTACGATTAAAACTTACTATCATAATACGCCAAAATATGTTAACATAAATTTCAATTCCATAAAGGTACGATTAAAACAATCGAAACCTAAAAGAAGTTTATACAAAATAGGAAATTTCGGTAGTGTAAACTGAACTGTGTCACGGCTCTGTTTTTTATTCTTTGCCTCTTATT
>OLFV01000617.1_pt1 | contig 40887 bp, 23 predicted proteins | sample 1605551 | NCBI WGS metagenome assembly OLFV01 (sample SAMEA3888922, study PRJEB22519) | human gut metagenome | biome: human gut; feature: human-associated habitat; material: faeces | place: Denmark | collected 2011 | reverse complement strand
GGGGGCGTCGCGGCTTCAGTCTCGCTTCGCTTGACTCCGGGAGCATTTTCAAAACGAGAATACTCTACCGTAAGGCCCTGCTGCCCACCAAATATTTTTTGTATCATTTTATTGCAGCCGGTGTCGATGAGAGAAAGATCGCGCCGCGGCAGGAACAGCGGCAGAAAGCTCATGCCGGATTCGGAATGGGTGCGAAAAAAAGCAGCCCGTGGCTCCGCAGTATTCCTGCGCGGCACGGGCTGCTTCACGATGCTTTCAATCCGCGCGCTCCCTGCAGGAGAGGGGGCGCAGAAAGGAATTTCACCGGCTTTGCCGTCTTGTCGGGAACTCCTTTCCCCATGAAGAGAAAGAGTTCAAGCCATAACGGAATTTTTGACGAATATGATCAGAACCGATAGGTGATCCCCCCGCCGAAGATATTCTGCACATCCCGATCCACCATGGGGCTGTTTCTGATTTCATCGCTCAGGAACATCGCCGTCCACGACGCATAAAGGCTCCAGTGTTCCGTCATGTCCCAGCCTGCCGCAACACGGAGATACGGGGAGAATCCCGAATCGGGGGAGTAGCGCCGCAGGCCGCTGCGTGAGGACTCCGAACGGCTGATGCCATAATAATAGTCGTTGTGGTCCGAACTCGTCCACAGTACGCCCGCACCCGGCGTCAGGGAGAAATCCCCGGCCCTCAGGGTATAGGAATAGGAAACATCCGCCAGAAAGCCGTCGCTTGTGCCGGTCACATCACCGGAGGCCCGCAGGCTCAGACTCCCCCATTCCGTGTCGATCCCGTACCCGAGAGTGGCCAGCACGCTGATATTGCGGTTATCAAGCTGCTTCATGGCCCAGTCATCACTCTTGCTTGAGCGAAAATACTGCGGCAGGAGCGAAGCCCCCACAAAAAGCCTCTGCCTTTCATCCTTCCACAGGTAGGCTCCCGCAGTATAGCCGTTCACAAACAGCCGTTCGCCCTCATAGCGCACGAGAGGCATGGGCAGAACCTTCGTATCCATCCCCCGGTACTCGGAAGGTGTTGCGAATACTCCCAGACTGAGTGAAAGATCTCCTCCAAGGGCGCTCTGCCCGAATGCCAGCACCATACCCAGCGCCAGAACGGCGCGACGCAGCGACAACATATTCTGCTCCTGAAAGTCCGGAATAAACCGCCTTTCGATGTCCGGCGGCGTGAAATGACAGACAGGTGTAGCGGCCTTTCCCAAAGAAGTCAACAACTGATGACTTAAGAAAAACTCGCCCCTTCCGCCAAAATCTGCCATATATGCCGGAACATTCACCCAGAACGGATACAGGCAGGGCAGCATGAAAAAACAGCAGCAGGAACGGATGAGCCCGCCGGAACATGCCGGAGGGAACAGAGCGTTCCGTCCCCGCGACGCGGGACGAACCAGAAAGGCAATACTTCGCGCCGCACGCGAGCTTTTTGCCCGTGCTTCATACGAAAATGTTCAGACCCGCCAGATTGCCGCTCTTGCCGGAGTGGACGCAGCGCTGCTCAACCGCTATTTCGGTTCCAAGAAGCGTCTCTTCGCGGCGGTTCTGGACGATATCGGAACGGAGCAGCAGCCCTTTCCGCAAAGCGGGATGCTGGCGGCCCTCGGAGAGAGGATGTCCTGCGCCTTCAGGGGAAACGCGTCTCACATCGGAATCGAAGCTCTCAACATCGCCATCTTTTCCGCCTCAAGCCCCGAGGTCGCCCCGATGATCAAGGAGCGGTTCAGGGATGCCATGCGCGAAATCGCGGCAAGACTGGGTGACGGGAGCGATGCGTCCCCGGCCTGCGTTTTTCTGGCCTGCACCATGGGCGCAATCATCACCCGACGCCTGCTCCCCGAAGATGCCATGCCCGAGCTTTCCCCGGACATGCTGCAGGAACATTTCCGTCTGCTGCTGGAAAGTCTGCGCGCATCCGCCCGAACAGACTATTCCTCAACTTCGTAGTCCAGCGCCTGCCGGCTTTCCGCCACGGACTTCATCAGTCTGCCGCACTCCAGATGCAGGGGATGCACGGCATAGGTCTGCAGCGCTTCCTCATCCTCATGCGTGCTGTGCAGCACGAGTTCCGCCGGCATGGTGGAGGTTCCGAGAACCGTGCCGGAAATATCCAGCGAAAGCAGGCCGGGGATCTTCCCGATCAGCCCGCGTGCGGCCTTCTTCATCAGTTCCGCGTTTTCCGCCGCACTGCGGCCTTCCGCTTCCGGCTTCAGCGTCCACCAGACGATGTGACGAATCATGACTTGCTCCTGTGATGGCATTCAATACTGCATGTTCAACGTCAGGATCGCATCGGCTTCGCCGCCTTGTCAATCCATTCTTTTTCGGCGCCTTGCTGCAGAACCATGCTGATGGCACTGTGCGGGGCGTACGGCTTTGCACCGGCATGAGCCGCAAAGACAGCCCGTGTTCCACACTGGCGAAAGGCGGCATGTATCCATGACCGGCTCGCCCGCGCCTCCGCGGGCGAGGATATGTTCCGCACAGCTCGACTACAGCGCGTTTTCCGGGAACCATGCGGCGGGCCGGGATAATCCGCGCCGCGCGGGGAAGCATCCCGGGCACATTGCCTCCCCCGGGCAAAACGCTTACCATGACGAGGCTTTCCCCACCAGCCCCGGCGGCCCCATGAAGATATCCTCTCCGCGCCGTCCCGCCGCATCCGGGACGGATCAGAACGATGCCCTGCCCAGCCTGCGCAATGGCGTACGCGACGATGTGCGCGAGCTGCGCCTGCTGTTCGAACTGAGCCAGCTTCTCGACGGTGCGGCCCATATAGGCGAAACCCTGGACGGCGCGCTGTGCCTCATGGCCCGGCATATGGCCATGATGCGGGGCTCCATCTCTCTGGTTTCCCCCGGGGACGGGAGCATCCATATTGAAAGCTCCTACGGACTCAATGCCGCGGAACAGGCGCGCGGACACTATGCGGCGGGAGAAGGCGTCACCGGCACGGTTATCCGTACCGGACGCCCCATGGTCATTTCCAACGTGTCCGACGAGCCGCTCTTCCTCAACCGCACCAGGTCCCGCAATCTGCGCAAGGATGCCGTTTCCTTCATCTGCGTGCCCATCCGGGCCGACGATCAGGCCATCGGCGCCCTGTCCGTGGATCGGCTTTTTGCCGACACCTCCACTCTGGAGGAAGACGCCCGCCTGCTGACCATCATCGCATCCATGCTGGCCCGCGCGGCCAGAGTCCGCCAGAGCTGTCTCCCGGAGCGGAATGTGAACCGAGCCGCCAGAGGGCATGACAGAGGCAGAGTAAGCCTCCGCTCTCCCTTTTTCGTGGGTTCATGCGAGGCCATGCAGCAGGTCTACGCCCGCATCGATCAGGTGGCCCGCTCTTCCGCCACGGTGCTGCTGCGGGGGGAAAGCGGAACGGGCAAGGAGCTTGCCGCGCTGGCCATCCACGCGGCAAGCCCGCGTGCGAACAGGCCCTTCATCACCCTGAACTGCGCGGCCCTGCCCGAAACGCTGGTGGAAAACGAGCTGTTCGGTCACGAGCGCGGCGCGTTCACGGGAGCGCAGGGCCTGTACCGGGGCCGCTTTGAACAGGCGGACGGCGGCACGCTGTTTCTGGATGAAGTGGGGGATCTGCCCCCGCTTACCCAGGCCAAGCTGCTGCGCGTCATTCAGGAGCGCAGCTATGAACGGCTGGGCGGCGCGGAAACCCGCCGCGCCGACGTGCGCCTGATCACCGCCACCAACCGGCCGCTGGAAGATATGGTACATCAGGGAGCATTCCGGGGCGACCTCTACTATCGCCTGAACGTCTTTCCCATCGAACTGCCCCCGCTCCGCGAGCGCAGCGGGGACATCGCCCTGCTGGCGGCTCACTTCATGAAAAAGTTCGCGGCGGCGGGAGGGCGGACGGAAATGAACCTTTCCCTCAGCGCGGCGGACATGCTCCAGCGCTACGAATGGCCCGGCAATATCCGCGAACTGGAAAACATTATGGAGCGGGCCGTGTTGCTGGCCGGAGAGGAAGGCGTCATTCTGCCCCAGCATCTGCCCCCGGAACTGCACAGCAAGGGCTGCCCGGTTTCCGCTCCCGGAGTGCGGCGGGCGCAGGGCCATGCCGTCGGTCCGCTTCAGCCCCGTCTGGATGAACTGGAAAAGGGCTGTATCCTTGAGGCGCTGCGCCGTCATGAGGGCAATATGGGCAGGGCCGCCCGCGAACTGGGGCTGACCGATCGCATCATGGCCCTGCGCATGAAGAAATACGGCATTACCTACAAGGAATTCCGCCGGAAACGAACCCGGCCTGAATAAAATCAACTTTTTTGTAGAAAATGCTGTTACCTGACATTTTTTTCAACAAAAATGTAGATTATTGGCTTTCCCTTTTGCCTTGCCGAATCCCGGCCTCCCGGCATGTTCCTTTTCCATAGAATCTACACAAGTGTAGATTCTATTTTTGCTTCACATCTATGCCTCCTCCGCAAAAAATAACTATACTCTGTTGAAATAAAATATTTTTTATTTTAACACAAACGCTCTTGTCCGTCCTGGCATCCTTCTTGCTCAAGCAGGTCCGTCACGCCCGTGAACAGCGCGGGCACATGCCATCACCTGAGGAGCAAGCCATGAGTTCACCACGCCAGGAAGCCATTCGCGATATTCTTTCCGACGACACCCCCGAAGAGTCGTCCGGTCCGGCCCCTCTGCGGCCAACCGTTGACATGCGGAGTCTGTTCGGCCGTGACGTGTTCAATCTGCACGTCATGCGCGAACGTCTGCCGCGCGACACATACAGGAAGATGGAAAAGACCATCCGCTGCCGCGCTCCCATGCCGGCGGACATCGCCGATATCGTGGCCGGCGCCATCCGCGACTGGGCGCTGGAGCGCGGGGCAACGCACTACACGCACTGGTTCCAGCCCATGACCGGCGTCACGGCGGAAAAGCACGATGCTTTCCTTGCCCCCACCGGAGACGGGCACGCCATTCAGGAGTTTTCCGGCAAGATGCTGGTATGCGGGGAGCCCGACGCCTCCTCCTTCCCTTCCGGCGGCATCCGTTCCACGTTCGAGGCGCGCGGCTATACCGCCTGGGACCCCACCGTGCCGGTCTTCATCCTGCCCGGCAGGGGCGGCAATACCCTGCATATTCCCACCATTTTCTATTCCTGGTCCGGCGAATCGCTGGATCGCAAGACGCCGCTGCTGCGCTCCATTGAGGCCGTTTCCCGGCAGGCTCTGCGCGTGCTGCGCCTGTTCGGCGACCATGATGCCACCCACGTCAGCCCCATGGTCGGCGCGGAGCAGGAATACTTTCTCGTGGATCGCCGTCTTGCCGCGCTGCGCCCTGATCTGCTCATGACCGGAACGACCCTGAGCGGCCTTCCCTCCCCAAAGGGGCAGGAAATGGAAGATCACTATTTCGGCGCGGTGCCCAGGCGCGTCATGGCGTTCATGCAGGATGTGGAAAACCGGCTCATCGCTCTGGGCATTCCGGTGCGCACCCGCCACAACGAAGTGGCTCCGGGCCAGTTTGAAATGGCCCCCCTGCATGAGGAAGTCAACATCGCCACCGACCACAACATGCTCATAATGAACATGCTGCGCCATGTGGCCCCTGATCATGGCTTCGTCTGCCTGCTGCACGAAAAGCCCTTTGCGGGCGTGAACGGCAGCGGCAAGCACAACAACTGGTCCCTGTGTTCCTCCGACGGCCGGAATCTGCTCGATCCCGGCGATACCCCGCGCACCAACGCCCGCTTTCTGGTCTTTCTCGCCGCCGTACTGCGCGCCGTGCACAAACACGCCATGGCCCTGCGTCTCGGCACCATCGGAGCCGGCAACGATCACCGCCTCGGCGCCAATGAAGCCCCGCCCGCGATTATTTCCGTGTATCTCGGCGATCTGCTGGAAGAAACCCTGCTGAGCATCATCGGGGAACAGCCCGCGCACGCCAGAACCGCGCCCATGGAGATCGGCGTTTCCACGCTGCCGCCCCTGCCGCGCGACTACTCGGATCGCAACCGTACCAGTCCCTTCGCCTTTACCGGCAACAAGTTCGAGTTCCGGGCCGTAGGCTCCTCCCAGTCCATCGCTCCGGCCAATATCGCCCTGAACAGCGCCGTGGCCTGCGCCCTGGACGATATCGCCACCGAGCTGGAAGCCGCCGTGGAAGGCGGAAAGGAACTGAACGACGCCCTGAAGGATCTGCTGCCCCGTCTGTTCCGCGAACACATGCCCGTGGTCTTCAACGGCAACGGCTATTCCGCCGAATGGCCGGAAGAGGCCGCCCGGCGCGGCCTGCCCAACCTGAAGGATACCGTGGCCGCGCTGGAGCATTACGACGACCCGGAAGTCATGGAAGTCTTCCTGCGCAACAGGGTGCTTTCCGAACCGGAAATTCTGGCCCGTCAGGAAATTCTCCAGGAAAACTATGCGCTGACCGTCGGCATCGAAGCCTCGGTGCTGGAACGCATGCTGCGCGAAATCGTGCTTCCCGTGACGCTGCGGGCCCAGAGCGAAGCCGCCCGTCTGGTGGCGGAAATCCGCGCGGCGGAAGGGACTCCGGCCAATGTCGGGGCAGGCGCGGCAAACAGTCTGCCCACAAATCTGGAAGAAAGGCGCTATGCGGCCTTCCGCTCCCATAACGTCGCCTTGATGACCGCGCTGGATGAGCTGCACGCCGCCCGCGAACAGCTTGCGGGCATGGACGGCGCTCCGGCCCGCGCCCGCGCCGCCCGCGATGCGGTGCTGCCGCTCATGCTCCGCTGCCGCGAACAATGCGACGCGCTGGAAGGCATGACCGACGACGCGGCCTGGCCGCTGCCCAAGTATGCGGAGCTGCTCTGGACGCATTGATTCCGAATTCTGCTCCGTTCGTTTTTTCCTCTCCTGTCCGTCCGGCGCATGAGCCGGACGGACAGCCCCTTCCTCCCAATACGCGCCATCTTCATGGTCAGCAAACATGATCGGCGGTTTTCATGACGACACGACAGCCTACCGACATCACCCATCCCAACCGCGAACACGACGCCTGCGGCGTCGGTTTTGTGGCCCGCCTGGACGGACGCCCCGCTCACAGAATCATCGAAGACGCCCTTTCCGCCATGACCAGCCTTGCCCACCGCGGCGGACTTGCCTCCGGACGAGGCGAAGGCGACGGGGCAGGTCTGCTTCTCCCCCTTCCGCTTGATTTCCTGAGCCGTTTCTGGACCCTGCCTCCGGTCTTCGGGTTCGGACAGCTTTTTCTGCCCCGTGACGCGGCGGCTGGAAAAAGAGCCATGGCACTTGTGGAGGAAAGCCTTGCCGCGCAGGGTCTGGAACTGGCGGACGGGCGCGATGTTCCCGTCCGTCCCGACGCGCTCGGCCCGCACGCGCGCTCGCAGATGCCGCGCATGGCGCAGGTTCTCGTCCTGCCCCGCGCGGGAACATCCGGGACATTCCGGGATGCTTCCGCGCTTCCCGCCGTGGTTTCGCCGCTGGCCGAGCCGGGCGAGGAACTGGAGCGCCGCCTGTATCTCGCCCGCAAGGGCATGGAACGGGCCGCGCGGAAACTGCCGGAACAGGAAGATTTTTACGTCGCCAGCCTGTCTTCCCGCAGCGTGGTGTACAAGGCCATGCTCACCGGAGCAAAACTGGCGGACTTTTATCCCGATCTCGCTGATCCCCATTTCTCCGCCCCCTTTGCCGTCTTTCACGAGCGTTTCAGCACCAACACCATGCCGCGCTGGCGGCTGGCCCAGCCCTTCCGCATGCTGGCCCATAACGGCGAAATCAATACCCTGCAAAGCAATCTTACGCACATGAAGATCAGGGAAGCGGCCCTGTCCTCACCGCTGTTCGGCGATCCGGACGGAGTCAGGCCGGTCATTGAAGAGGACGGAAGCGACTCCTCAGCTCTGGACAACGTGCTGGAACTGCTCACGCGCGGAGGCAGACCCCTGCCCCATTCCCTGATGATGCTCCTGCCGGAACCCTTTGGCCGGGCCTTTGTCATGGGCGACAACAAGCGCGCCTTCTATGACTGGCACGCGGCCATGATGGAAGCATGGGACGGCCCCTCCGCCCTGGTGTTCACCGACGGTTTCCGCCGCGTGGGAGCCATGCTCGACCGCAACGCGCTGCGGCCGGGCCGTTACAGCCTCAGCCGGGAGGGACTGCTGGTCTTTGCCTCGGAAAGCGGCGTGAGCCTCGCGCGGGAAGAAGCGGACTCCGTCCCCGGTGCGCAGCGCCGTCAACTGGGCGCGCGCCGTATGTTCATGGCCGACCTTGTCCAGCACCGCCTGCTCACCGACGCCGAACTGAAGGGGCAGGTAGTACGCGAACATCCCTACCGCCGCTGGCAGGTGCGGACAAGCCTGGGCACCGCCGATCTTTTCCCTGCCGAACCGGATGGAGCGCACGCGGCGGCATGCGGCGATCTCCCCCGGCCATGCGTTCGGCAACGCGCCCGACGCGATATGGACGCGCTGCGCCATATGGCGCTCAAGGGACAGGAGCCTGTTCTCTCTACCGGCAGTGACGAAGCGCTCGCCGCGCTGGACGACGCTCCCCGGCCCTTCTTCGACTATTTCCGCCAGCGTTTCGCGCAGGTGACCAATCCGCCCATTGACCCGCTGCGTGAAGAGCTTTCCATGTCGCTCATGAGCTATGTGGGTCCGGAAGGCAATCTGCTCGCCCGTGAACCGGAAGCCCTGTTCCGCCTGCGTCTGCCCCATCCTTTCCTTCAGCGCGAAGACATGCGCCGCCTGCGTCTGGCAAGGCATGACAAACTGCGCCCTGTCCGGCTTGATGCGGTGTGGCGTCTGCCCGCCCGCAGTTCCGACGCGGGGGAAGCCCTGCGCGACGGACTGGAAGCGCTGTTCCGCGCGGCCGGGGAAGCTCTCGATCAGGGGGCGACGCTGCTGATCCTCAGCGATGCCGGGAGCGGCGGGGACAATCTGCTTCCCATCCCTTCCCTCCTTGCCGCCTCAGCCCTGCACAATCATCTTATCCGCGCGCGCAAGCGTCATCTGTGCGGACTCATTTCGGAAAACGGCGATGCGTGGGAACCCATGCACATGGCCCAGCTCATCACCTGCGGCGCGGACGCCGTCTGCCCGTGGGGAGCGCTGGATGATGCCGAAAAACTGGGCGCGGAGGGCGGGCTCAGCGCCGAGGAAGCCCGTTCCGCTTACATCACCGCGCTGCGCAAGGGGCTGCTCAAGGCCATGGCCCGACTGGGCATTTCCACGCTGCGCAGCTTCCGGGGCGGGCATTTCTTTGAATGCGTCGGACTGGACAAGGAGTTTGCCGGGAGCTTCTTTGCCGACATGCCGGTACGCCTCGGCTCCGCCCTGCCGGGCATGGGACTCGGCCTGAACGAGTTTGCCGCCGAAGCCGCCGCCTTGCACGCCATGGAACAGGAAGGACGCGCGCCGTCCGAAACCCGCTTCTGGAACAGGGAAAGCGTCACCCTGCTGCAACGGGCCGTGGGATTTTCCCGCTCGGGGTCAGCGGAGGATGCAAGCGCCGATCCCGCCGCCTTTGCCAAATTTGCCGCGCTGGCGGATGCGGCATCTCCCGCCTTCACCCCCCGCTCCTGTCTGCGTCTGATCGAGTCGGAACATCCCCTGCCGCTGAAAAGGGTAGAGAGCGCCGACACCATCATGACCCGCTTTGTGGGCGCGGCCATGTCCCTTGGGGCGATCAGCGCCGAAGCGCATATCTGCGTGGCCCGCGCCTGCAACGCCGTTGGCGCGCGCTCCAACAGCGGGGAAGGAGGCGAGGACGAGACGCGCGGAGCGGATGAGGCGGGCGGCGACAGCCGTTCCCGCATCCGTCAGGTGGCATCGGGACGCTTCGGCGTGACCCTGGACTATCTGGTCAATGCGGATGAAATCCAGATCAAGATCGCGCAGGGAGCCAAACCCGGCGAGGGAGGCCAGCTGCCCGCGGCCAAGGTCACGGAGGAAGTGGCCAGGCTGCGCCGCACCATGCCCGGCGTCACCCTTGTCTCCCCTCCGCCGCATCACGACATCTATTCCATTGAGGATCTGGCCCAGCTCATCCACGATCTGCGCCGGGTCAGCCCCTCCTCGCGCATTTCGGTCAAGCTCGCCTCGGAAAGCGGTGTGGGTACCGTGGCCGTGGGTGTGGCAAAGGCAGGAGCCGACGGCATCCTCATTTCCGGCCACGACGGCGGCACCGGAGCCGCCCCGCTTTCCGCCATACGCCACTGCGGATCAGCGTGGGAATTCGGCCTGGCAGAGGCACACCGCGCGCTCGTTGCCGGCGGTCTGCGCGACAGAATCCGGCTTCAGGCTGACGGCGGTATGCGCAGCGGGCGCGACATCGTCATCGCGGCGATTCTCGGCGCGGACGAATTCGGATTCGGCACGGCTCTGCTGGTGAGCTGCGGCTGCGTCATGTGCCGCAGATGCCATGAAGGCCGCTGCCCGGCAGGCATCGCCACGCAGGACGAAAAGCTCCGCCGCCGCTTCGCGGGCAGACCGGCGCATGTGGAAAACTTTCTGCGTCTTGTGGCGGAAGATGCGCGCCGCCATCTGGCCGCCCTCGGACTGCCCGATCTGGAAGCGGCGCGGGATCGCCTCGATCTGCTGAAGCCTGCCCCCGCCGCGGGCAAGCGCGCCCTGCTGGACTGGACAGAACTGCTTGATGCCCCGCTGCCCGCCGCGCCTGAAGAACGCGGCAATGACAGAGCCTTCGCTCCCACGCCGCTGGAACAGGCCATGCTCGATGCCGGTCGGGACGCGCTGGAAGGCGGCCCTTCCCGCCGGGTTTTCTCCGCCGGGATACGCAACTCGGATCGCGCCGTGGGAGCGCTGCTTTCCGGAGAGCTGGCCCGCCGCCACGGTATCCGCCGCCTGAAGGACGCGGCGGCGGACGGCCCCTTCTTCCGCGCGCTGCTGCGCGGCTCCGCGGGCCAGAGTCTCGGAGCCTTTCTTGCCCCCGGCGTGGAAATCACCGTGGAAGGCGATGCCAACGACTATGCCGGAAAAGGACTGTGCGGAGGCCGCCTGATCATACGGCCCGCCGATCCTGACGCCCCTTCCGGGCTGGAGCCCGGTCAGGCCATCACCGGCAACGTGGCTCTGTACGGAGCCACCGGCGGAGAAGCCTACTTCCGGGGCCGCGCGGGCGAACGCCTCGCGGTGCGCAACAGCGGCGCGCTGTGTGTGGCGGAAGGAGCGGGCGATCATGCCTGCGAATATATGACGGGAGGCGTCGTGGTGGTGCTGGGAAGCTGCGGCTACAACTTCGCGGCGGGCATGAGCGGCGGCGTGGCCTTTGTCTATGATCGGGATGAACGCTTTCAGAACCGCTGCAACACCGACAGCGTGGACCTGGAATCCGTCTGGACCGAAGCCGACAAACAGTTGCTGCGCGGGCTGCTGGAAAACCATGTCCGCCACACCGGAAGCCCCCGGGCCGAAGCCCTGCTTGCCAACTGGGATGCGGAACTCCCGCTTTTCGTCAAGGTCATGCCGCTGGAAGCTCGCGCCGCTCTCGCGCGCCGGCACGCCAGCCAGCGGCACGGCGGAGATGTGGCCCCGGCCACCGAAGACGTGCTTTAACCCCCTCTCCAACGGAACGCGAACCATGATGCACTTCGTCAAAATGCACGGCCTCGGCAACGACTATGTCTACATGGACGGCTTCTCCACCGCCCTGCCCGCCGGGGACGCCGCCCTGAAGCGGCTGGCAGTCGCGGTCAGCGACCGCCATCGCGGCATCGGATCGGATGGTCTCATCCTCATTCTGCCCTCTTCCGTCGCGGACATCAGGATGCGCATGTTCAACAGCGACGGCAGCGAATCGGAAATGTGCGGCAACGGCATACGCTGCGTGGGACGCTATGCCCTGACGCGCGGCCTGATCTCCCGGTCCGATCCGTCCGTGGAAACCGGAGCGGGCATACGGCGGCTTGAAATTGCGGAAAACGCGGACAGGATCACGGTGGATATGGGCGAGCCGGAATGGCTCCCCGCGAAAATCCCCCTGAATCCCTGTCTCGCGGATGGAGAGGATTTCATCCGCCGTCCCCTGCGCGTGGACGGCAGAAGCTGGGAAGTGACCTGCCTCTCCGTGGGCAACCCTCATGCCGTGCTTTTTCTGCCCGATATAGCCGGGCTTGACCTTGAACGCCTCGGCCCGCTTTTTGAGCATCACCCCCTGTTCCCGCGCCGGGTCAATACCGAGTTCATTCATGTGCGTTCCCCGGAATCACTGGACATGCGCGTATGGGAGCGGGGCGCGGGTGAAACCCGGGCCTGCGGCACAGGCGCCAGCGCGGCGGCGGTGGCCGCCATGCGTTGCGGCCTTGCTGCCCGCAAGGTACGCATGAACCTGCCCGGCGGCCCGCTGGATATCGAATGGCGCGCCGACAATCACATCTTCATGACCGGCGAGGCTGTCACCGTCTTTGAAGGCGACTGGCCGGATTAAGAAACTGTGTTCAATGTCACACCGGGTTACGACAGGCGGCGGACAATCTGTTTCCGCAAGTTTTACGGCAACATTCGTTGCCGTAAGGCAGCCGCTCTTCCAGAGCGGCAAAAGACGCCCCTGACCACGGCTGGCTGCACTGCGTCTTTGCAAGGCAACGCCTTGCAAAGACTGCGCTCCGCGAAACATTGCTTCCGCTCCTCGCCCCCTCCATGCCGCATGACCATGCGGCGAGGGTCGTCGCTCCAGGCTCGCTACGCTCGCGCTTCCGGCGGTCAACGTTATTTTCAACACGCTTCTGTGACAGAGCCTTTCAAATCAGTCTTTCTCTCCGAAGGCTTTCCGTATTTTCTGCAGAAATACCTCGGCAGCCGGGGAAAAGACCTGATATTTTTTCCAGACGATGTTCAGGCTCGTTTCCAGTTTTGGCTCCAGCAGTCGGAAACAAAGACTGCTGTTTTCCGAAGTGTCGGCCAGTCCGCCTATGGTGATGACATGCCCTACCCCGTTCTCTGCCAGAATAGCCGCGTTATAGACGAGATTGAAGGTCGCCACTACGTCCAGCTTTTCAAAATCATCCTTGAACCACTCGATGAATTCATTTTTTGCCGATGTACGGCGGATGGCCTGCCGGGAGAGCATAAGCGGTTCACCGAGCAGCTCCTGTCTGGTGATTGACTGCCGCGCGGCCAGCGGGCTGTCCTTGCGCGTGAGGACCCCCCATACGTCTTTCTCGGGCAGGTTGACAGAGTCGTATCTGGAGAGATCGGCAGGCTGAATCAGCACGCCGAAATCCAGAAGTCCCCTGTCCAGACGTTCCGTCACGTCTTCCTGATTTCCGCTGTGCAGATGGATATGAATATCCGGATATTCTCCGCGGATGCTGCGGATGACGTCGGCGACATGCCGCATGACCCGCGTCTCCCCTGCGCCGATGTGGATTTCTCCACCGACGCTTTTTTCCTTGACGGCAAACTCCGCTTCCGTCTTTTCAATCATGTCCACAACTTCTTCCGCGCGTTTGCGCAGGCGCATTCCGTCAGGCGTCAGAGAAACGCTGTGGCTGTGCCGTACAAAAAGTCTGGTTCCCAGCTCTTCCTCAAGCTCTTTGAGCTGCCGCGAAAGCGTCGGCTGCGTCACATGCAGGAAATTCGCCGCCCCTGTCATGCTTCCCTCTCTGGCAACCGCCAGAAAATACCGTAATACGCGCAATTCCATGGCTCCGGAACTCCTTGAGCGACCAATCCCGCCTTTTCGGAAGATACATATTCCGCGCGGTCGGAGCGTTCTGCCGTTGAGCATGCCGTCCGGGCGCCTGTGTTCCGGCCCGCGGGTTTCACGCCCGAAGCCGGAGCCTGCGGGACAGCATGCAGGCGGGGCCGGGCAAACATGCTCTGGCGAAAGCTTGATACGCTGCGGAAGTCTGGCGACGCGGGAAGTAACAGTGTCGCGCTATTCTTCCCGCGCATTCACATGAATGATTTTTTTTGCGCGGTAGGACATTTGTTCGATACAGGCCAGCACGTCCACATATCTCATCCCCGTTTCGGGATCACAGATATTTTTGCGAATACGGTGGATGTGCAGCGTGCGGAATTCTGCCTCCATGTCGCGGACACGCTGCACGAGCGCGTCCAGCTCCGCCGTGTTCTCAACCGGATCGGCAAAGCTTTTCACGGCAGCCTCCACAGCCTGGCGGCAGTCGGCATACATGACCTGCAATCCCTGAAGCGCGTCAGTGGAAAAGTCGCGGCTTCTGGATTTGCGGAATTCATAAAGCTGGAGCAGTTTTTTTCCGTTATCTCCAATGCGCTCCATATCTCCAGCGCTGCTGACCAGACCGTGCAGGAAGCCGGCCGCCTCGTCCGAGATTCCTGCGCGGAAGAGACGCTCAGCATAATCGGAAATGGCGCGCTTGAGTTCATCCACACGATTTTCCAGGCGCAGGATTTCTTCCGAGCGTTCTGTTTTGTCGTTGAAAAAGACATCTTCCACCGCATCCATCAGTCTGAGGGTTTCTTCACCCATATGGATGCATTCGTTTTTTACGGACTCCACGGCAATTCCCGGGGTTACCGCGATCAGCCTGGGATCGAGGTATTGCACATCGGGGAATTCCGGTGTTTCCCGTACGGGAATGAGGCGGCTGATCAGACGGGCAAAAAGTCCCACAAAGGGCAGGAAGAGAATGGTATTGCATACGTTGAACAGCGTATGCGCGTTGGCGATCTGATGGCCGATGCCCTGGGCCGTGGACTGGATGAGTCCGATATACAGGGGCATGAGCGGAAGAAAGATGGCCACGCCGATGACATTGAACAGCACATGCGCGGCGCAGGCCTGTTTGGCCGCACGGCTGGTGCCTATGGAAGCCAGAATAGCCGTGATGGTGGTGCCGATATTGTCGCCGAGTACAATGGGAATGGCCGCTTCAAGCGGAAGAAGCCCCTGCACGCCGAGGGCGATGGTCAGCCCCACGGTGGCGGAACTGGACTGCACCAGCAGGGTGAGCAGCATGCCGGCCGCCAATCCCAGAAGCGGATTATGGCTGAACATGAGGAATATATCCTGCCGTTCCCGCAGAAAGGCCATGGCGCCTTCCATGGTCTGCATGCCGATGAACAGCAGGCCGAAGCCCAGCATTCCGCTACCCACATGGGCCAGACGGCGTTCCTTTTTGAGAAAGCTGAGCAGCGCACCGATAATGACAAAAAGGTAGGCGAAATCCTTGATTTTGATGGCCAGAAGCTGGCCTGTCACCGTAGTGCCGATGTTGGCTCCCATAATGACGCCGATGGCCTGCTTCAGGGTCATGAGTCCGGCGTCCACAAAGCTCACAGTCATCACCGTGGTGGCGCTGCTGCTCTGGATGAGCATGGTCACGCCCGCGCCCACTATGACGCCCAGCAGAGGCGTCCGGGTGAGCATGCCGATGATCTGCCTCATTTTGTCGCCCGCAAGCATCTGGAGGGATTCGCTGATGAGCCGTATCGCAAAGAGAAAGAGTCCTACTCCTCCCAGAAGCTGAACAAGATTGGCTGACGTCATATGGAAACCTCGAGATGCTGCGGTGGCATGTGACGGAAAGGGCTCTCCGCTTTCAGGCGGCCGCCTGAATGTGGCAAAATCATGCCGGCTTGGCAAGAAAGAGGGCGGGCTGAATACAGGGGAGGGGCGGCAGAGATTTTTCCGGCAGCGCATTCTGCACGGGATCAGGACTTGTGTGAGAGAATCAGGCAAAAAAATGGAACAAATATATCTGGCACGGCAAGAACAAAAAACATATCTGTCCTGGGACTGGAATGTCTGTGCGGAAAAGTGCCGCGAAAGGAAAAATTCGGGAGGCAGTTCCATGAATCGGAGAAGTTTTGTCAAGGCGTCACTGGCGGCGGCTCTTGCCGCGGCGGGAAGCGGTTTTCCTGACGCATCCCCGTTGTCCGCCCCCGTGGCAAATGCAGCCCCGCAAGGAGGGAAAGATACCATGAAAATACTGGTGCTGACCGGAAGTCCCAGAAAAAACGGCAACTCAAATACGCTTGCAGACTTTTTTATCAGAGGAGCGGAAGAAGCGGGGCATGAAGTGATCCGCTTTGATGCAGCTTCAAGTGATGTTCACCCCTGCATAGCGTGCAACTCGTGCGGAATGAATGGGCCCTGCGTGTTTCACGATGATTTTGAAACCGTCAGAGAACATATTATTTCTGCGGAGCTGGTCGCTTTTGCAACACCGATGTATTACTTCGGCATTTCTGCACAGCTTAAAGCTGTAATCGATCGTTTCTATGCAATCAACGGGAAAATTCATATTCCCAAAAAAGCTGTGCTTCTTATGACGTATGCCAACAACTCGCACAGGAATGAAGCCCCCATTCTGACTCATTATGAAGTATTGCTTGAATACCTGGGCTGGCAGGATGCGGGACGCGTTATTGCCCCCGGCGTCTGGCCGGCAGGTGCCATTGACGATACGCCTTTTCCCGGGCAGGCGTACCGGCTCGGCAGGAATGTATAATCGCCTTTCGGGCGGGGGGTGCAGAAAGCCCCCTCCGGAATATTCCGGAGGGGGCGGAAGCGCACAGGCGGCGATCCGGCCTGAAAAAGTCCGGGGAGAAACGCTACTTCAGTTCCTCAATGAGTCCGTTCAGTACGGAAGTCTGCTTCGCCATGTCCGCGGTGGCCTGCGCCGCGTTGTCCATGGCGGAGGCCGTTTCATTGGCGATGACGGAGTTTTCGTTGATGGCCTGCGTGATCATCTCCGAAGCCTTGGCCTGTTCCGTGGCGGCGTGAGCGATGGCCTGCACCTGCTCGGCCACAGTCCGCGAGAAATCCACAATGGCCTGAAGTGCGCTGCCGGACTGATTGGCCAGATCTGCCGTGGCGTTGATGGCCTCCACGGCGTGTCCCACGCTGGAAGCATTGCTCCTGGCGCCGTGCTGGATGGCTTCAATGACGCTGACCACTTCCTTGGTGGCCTGCATGGTCTTTTCCGCCAGTTCGCGTACGGAGTCGGCCACTACGGCGAAGCCCCGGCCGGATTCCCCCGCCCTTGCGGCTTCAATGGCAGCGTTGAGCGCCAGCAGGTTGGTCTGATCGGCAATATCGGAAATCACGCTGATCACATGCCCCACACCGTCAGCATGCTTTTGCAGATCGCCCATGCCGGTCTGGATTTCCAGAGACCGGGCTTCAAGCTGCTTCATGGACTGAAGCATTTTTTCCACCAGAGCCTCGCCTGCCTTTGCCTGTTCCATGGCCTGCTGACTGAGCTGGGCGGCATTGCCCGCATTGCCGTTGATTTCCGTAATGGAGGCATTCATTTCCGTCATGGCGGAAGCTGTTTCCTGCAGCTGATCGCGCTGGTGCGCCGTGCCGTTGTTGACCTGCACAATCTGTGCGGAAAGCTCCTCGCTGGCGGAGGCCAGGCTTTCCGCCACCTGCCGGGAGGAGTTCGCCACTTCCATCATGGTTGTATGAGCCTGTTCGATTTCCTTCTGGCGCTTATGGGCGTCCGTGGTATCGATCCAGATGCTGAGCACGCTGGTAAGCCTGCCGTGATCGTCAAAGAGCGGCGCGGCCTGGGTCAGCGCATACCGGGCTTCTCCCTTGTATGTGGTGAAAGGCAGTTCCTTGGCTTCGGGCTGACCGCTGCGCAGGCAGCGCACCGATGCGGTTTCCCTGTCCGGCTCGCGGAAGAGAAAATCGCCGGAGCTTCTGCCGTAATAATCCTCGGGCCGCCCCTCTGCTTCCAGCAGATTCATCATGTGTCTGTTGGCGAAACGCAGCATGTTCTCCGCGGTATAGATGGCAGTGGGCACGGGCAGGCCGTTCAGCACGCTTTCCGAAAAGGCCAGTTGATTGTTGAGATGCCCCACCATGCTCCGCAGCGCCTCGGCCAGTTTGCCGAATTCGTCGCGGCGTTCGATGTCCACGGTGCAATCCCGGTTGCCGCCTGCGCAGTCCGAGGCGAAGCTCATGAGCTTGTTCAGCGGACGCATGATGGCGTTGCGCAGGGCCAGAATGCTGACCAGGGAGATAAGCACGCCCAGGCACAGCGCTGCGAGGCTGAACAGATTGGCGTTTTTTCTGGCCTGTTCCGCGCTGGCAGTTGCCGCTTCCTGTTCGTTGACGAGCAGGACGTTCGCTTCATGCAGCCCGGCCAGCACGGTGTCCAGCGCGGGGATGGAGTCCCTTGTCAGAATGTTCCGTGCGCTGTCCGCATCGCCTGCCTTTGCGGCAGCGGAAATTTCAAGCGCGCTTCTGTGGAGCGCCGTATGCGGCGCATCGATTTTGCGCAGCGCCTGGGCAAGGCCGGGGACAATGCTCTCGGCCTGCTTGCGTTCCTGACTGGCATACCACTTGCCGAAGGCGCACTGTGAAGGGTCGGTGACCAGATTGAGATCGCCGGAACTCTCCAGCGCCACATAAAGCGCGAGAGTCTGTGCCCACTTGAAGTGATCAACGGCCCGGTTCAGAAAGGTTGCCCGGAGTTCTTCGCACTCTTCCACTCTGTCTGCGCTCTCGGCCATCAAAGACTGTGCGCGGTACGAAATAAAGGAACTGCCGATGATGACGAGAGCCAGAGGCAGGATGCATACCAGCAGCTTGCCCCATACCCTGAGATTTTTCCACATAAAGAACTCCCCTGTTGAGCCTGAACGATGGAATCCATTCTAAGTACACTCTATCGGATGGTCAAAAGAAAAATTAAGTGAACAAGTTGTGCGCGAGATGCCTTGTCCGCCAGATGTGCGGGGCGTCAGAACGCGGTTTGTCTTCACGGCGGAAAGCGTCTATAGTCCGAACCGTCCCTCTTTTTTCCTCGCTCGACGAGCTTTCAAGGCAGGCGTCATGTCCGACAGGCAAGTCTCATCCCGTTCCGATTTTGATCCCGTGGAGTTCGGCCGCATAGATCGCGTGGGCGAGGCCCGTGTGCCGACGCCCGTTCCCGGCCCGTACATGGGCGACGTTCCGCGTCCTTTTTTTCTGGATGAGGAAAACTGCGGCGAAGATGCTCCGGATGGTTCCTCCGTGTTCCTGGAAGGAGCGGGGCCGCGGGAAAGGCTGTACTACGATCCGGGCAAGGTCAAATGCGCCATCGTCACCTGCGGAGGACTCTGCCCCGGCATCAACGACGTCATCCGCGCCATTGTCATGCAGGCCTGCCACGGCTACGGCGCAGCCTCCGTGCTGGGCATCCGCTACGGCCTGGAGGGATTCATTCCCGCCTGCCGTCATGACGTGATGGAACTGACGCCGCTCTCCGTTTCCGACATCCACAGCTTCGGCGGGACGGTTCTCGGTTCATCCCGCGGCCCGCAGGATGCCGGGGAAATCGTGGATGCCCTGGAGCGTCTGAACGTCAGCATGCTCTTCGTCATCGGAGGAGATGGCAGCATGAAAGCCGCTTCCGCCATATGGGGGGAGGTTTTCCGGCGGGGACTTCATATCAGCGTTATCGGCATTCCCAAGACCATTGACAACGACATCAACTTCATTCCCAAGTCCTTCGGATTCGACAGCGCGGTGGATACCGCCGCCACGGTGCTGCGCTGCGCCCATACGGAAGCTCTCGGCACCCATAACGGCGTGGGGCTGGTCAAGCTCATGGGGCGGGAATCCGGGTTCATTGCCGCGCAGTCCACGCTGTCGCTGGGGATCGTCAATTTTGTCCTTGTGCCGGAGGCTCCTTTTGCCCTGGAGGGGGAAGGCGGTCTGCTGGGCGAACTGGAAAAGCGCCTTGCGCGGCGGGGGCATGCGGTCATTGTGGCGGCGGAGGGTGCGGGGCAGCATCTCATGGGCGACGGGGAGCGCGGGACGGATGCCTCCGGCAACCCGCTCCTGCGAGACGTCGGGGCGTTTCTTCAGGCCCGCATCAGGGAGCATTTCGCCCGGCGGGGGCTGCCTCTCTACCTCAAATATATCGATCCCAGCTACATTATCCGTTCCGTTCCCGCCAATTCCAACGACAGGGTTTACTGCGGGTTTCTCGGGCGTCACGCCGTACATGCGGCCATGAGCGGCAGGACGAACATGGTGGTGGCCAAATTTTTCGACCATTTTGTTCATCTGCCGCTGCCGCTGGTCACCCGGCGGCGCCGACGTCTGGATGTGCGCGGCAACTACTGGCGTTCGGTACTGGAATCCACAGGGCAGGAACTCGCCATGATCGGGGAGAATTCCCTCTCATGAACGGGCTGCACCGGATTCGGGCTTCAGCCGGTTCAGGCAAGACGCACCGTCTGACCGGCATGTTTCTGGAAATGCTGGCCGAAGCAGAGCCTCCCGCCGGAACGCGCGGCGCCTGGAGACGCGGGGCCTGCGGCCTGCCTCCGGCGGAAGGAGCAGGGCGGGCGTGGTCCGACGTCATGGGAGTGACCTTTACCAACGCCGCTGCGCAGGAAATGAAGGAGCGCGTCCTTTCCGGGCTGAAAGGGATCGCCCTGGGAGGGGAGAATTCCCCGGAGAACCTGCACGGCTGGGCAAGGGAAACGGCGTTGTCAGCCGTGGACGATCTGCTGCGCTGTTACGACGATCTCAACCTGCGCACCATTGACAGCCTGCTGCACATGGTGGTGCGTCAGGCCGCGCTGGAACTTGATCTTCCGCCTGATTTCGAGACTACGTTCAATGACGGCGATCTGTTCGGTCCGCTGATTGAGGACATGGCGGAACGCGCCCGCGAGGGGGGGCCTGACGGCGGGGACAAGCTGCGTGACGCCTTTGCCGCCGCCTGCGAGGATGAACTTGCCTACAGCGATGCGCGCGGGTTTCTGGCGGGCGGACGGGTGCGGGGGCGCATCGCCGAACTGGCCGGATGGCTGCTCTCTCTGCTGGATCAGGGGAATGCGGAACTGCTGGAGCGGCTGCTGGAAACGGCATCTTCCCGGCGCATGGCGGAGACGCTGGAAACCATGCTGCGGAATATCCTTGCCGATGCTGCGGAACTGCGCGAACTTCTGGAAAAGGAGGGGCTGAAGCCGACCAGCGGCCTGATGAAAGCGCTGGCGGCCCTGCCGGGCAGGCTTGACCCTTCCCGCCCTGCCGGAGTGAAGGAGATAACCAGCGTCTACCTGTGCGAAGAACGTCCCCTTGATGCCGGGCCGGAATGTACGGCGCGGCTGGCCGCTCTGCGGCGCGATATTTCCCTTGCCAAGACGGCGCGGGCCGTATTTCAGGACGCCCGGCGGCTTGCGCCCTTTCTGGAACTGGCCTTTCTGGCGCTGAACGAACTGCCGGAGCGGCAGAATGCGGCAGGGCTTCTGCCCGCCTCCCGTGTGCCGGCGCTGGCCTCCCGCGTGCTGAGTGGAGAATATGGCGTGGCCGAAAGTTTCTGCCGCATGGGTTCACGCCTTGCGCATGTGCTTATTGACGAATTTCAGGATACCAGCATCGCCCAGTGGAGAGCCATGGAACCTCTGGCGCGGGAGGTGCTGGCGCGTGGAGGCAGCATTTCCCTGATCGGCGACGTCAAACAGTCCATCTATCACTGGCGGGGCGGGGAATCCTCGCTGTTTGAGGATGTTCCCCGCAGACTGGCGGATGTTCTCGACGCCCGGGGCGCCGCGCCGGACGCGCCGCTGGACTGCAACTGGCGCAGCAGACGGAATATCATTGCCTGGAACAACGAGGTCTTTCAGTCTCTTGCGGATACGGCGACAGCCGGAACCGTGCTGGATGCTCTGGTTCCGAAGTCGAAAAGCTATGCGGATCAGGAGCCGGAACGTCTGGCCGCGCTGGAGTCCTCGGCGGAACTGCTGGCCCGCGCCTTTTCAGACGCGGTACAGCTTGCCCCGGCGTGCGTCCCCGAAGGCGGGCTGATCACGTTGAGGCGCCTGCCGCCCCGCCCTTCACGGCGCGGGGGCGGAGAGACGGCGGACATGGAGGCCGAAGCGGAGGACGATGCCCTGGAACGCCTTCTTCCGGAAAAAGTGGAGGAGATCGCGCGGCGCGCGGGCGCATACGCTTCAATATGCGTACTCACGCGCACCACGGGGCAGAGCGAGAAAGCCGCCTCCTGGCTGCTGGCAAGAGGTATTCCCGTACTTACGCAGGCCAGCCTGCTGCTGGCGGAACAGCCGGTTGTCGCCCAGACGGTGGCCCTGATGGGCTTTCTTGCCGCGCAGGAGGATGATATCGCCTTCTGGACCGTGCTGGAAGGAGGCGAGCTTCTGCCTCCGGCCCCCGCCGGATGCTGGGGAGCGGGGGGCGCTCCGGTTTCCCGCCGGGAAGCTCTGCGCGACTGGGCCGCCGGGCTTGATGCGGAACGTGCCGAAGGAGGCCGCAGGCTGCCGCTGGCTCTCCGCTTCGCCGCCGACTTTCCCGGCCTGTGGAAGTTCTGGTTCGCTCCCCTGACGGAGAGCGCGGGGCTGTATACCCCTTATGACACCATTTGCGGCCTGTACCGCCGCTGGAAGGTGCGGGAACGCAATCCGGGAGCGGAAGGCTTCATCCGGCGCTTTCTGGAAGTTCTGCATATGGCGGAACAGCAGGGACAGGGCGACGTCGGGACGTTTCTGCGGTGGTGGAACGAGAAAGGGCGGGAAGAGAAGGCGCCCCTGCCGAAAAACATGGACGCCGTGCGGGTGATGAGCATACATCGGGCCAAGGGGCTTGCCTTTGGCGCGGTGATTCTGCCCTGGCTCTCCTTTTCCGTGGGCAGGATGCCTCCGGGCGCGCAGCCTCCGCCCATGGTGTGCGAGGCGGGCGGGCTGACCGTGCTGGGGCGCAGAATCCGCGCCCTGGGCAGGCCCTGGCTGGACGCCGTGATGGATGACGCGCGGGAGGCTATGCATCTTTTTTATGTCGCCTGCACAAGAGCGGTGAGTGAGCTGCACTGTTTTCTTCCCCCGGAAGAGGAGACTCCCAGGGGGATGAACGCGGTGCTGGAACGTCTGATCGGGCCGCTGCTCGGGACCATGACGCGGAATGACAGGGGGGAATGGATAAGAGGGGAAGCCACGGCCGTTCCGGATGGACGGAATCGGGAAGCGGACGCCGCGCCTGCCCTCCCGGATATGCCGGGGGCAGAGGGCAGGGAGGGAAAAGGCGCGCCATGCGCGGAGCCTGACGGCACGGAAGACGATTGTCAGGAAGACGCATGGCTGCCCATGGCCTGGCTGCCGCGCCTGCGCATTTTCCGCAGTCCGCTGGAGGAGTGGGCCGGATGGCGTGCGCCGGACGACAGCGCCGCTCCCGAGAGCATTGTCGGGAATGCGGGAGGCTTTTCACTGTCGTCGCGTCAGAGAGGGGTTCTGGCTCATCTCTGTCTTGAGATGATGCAGGCGGAAGGCGGCTGGGGCATAACGGAGCCGGGGGGAATCCGGCTCGCGGTCCGTCGGGCCGTGGGGCGGGCGCTGCTGCGTTTTCCCCTGCCCCTGCGCGAGCGCCATGAACTGGAGAAGGAACTGGAAGACATGCTGCTCTGGTATGCCGCTCTGCCGGAAAGTGAGGAATGGCTGCGGCTTGGCGTACCGGAACAGTCTCTGCTGGACGGCGACGGGCGGCTGCGCCGTGTGGATTTGCTGGTGGAAAGCGGGGACGGTATAAGCGTGGTGGAGTACAAGAGCGGAAGTGACGGCACGCTGCCTGTGCCTGCCCATGAGCGGCAGTTGAAGAGTTATATGGACGCACTGGCGGCGGATGCTGACAAGCCCGTGCGCGGAGCGCTGATCTATCTGGATCGCAAAAGGATTTTTCGCTTTGACTCATTGTCGGAGCGCGTGCGGGGATGAATCCCGCCCTGTTCGGCTTTCCGGAGCATTCCAATGGCGAAATGCTTCAGGAACTGCTGATTAACGCGTTTTCTTTGCCCCGATAATGCCTTTTCAACCGTAAAATGTTCCTGGAGGCGGACATGACGCAGCGCGGATCGCGCCTTCCCTTTTCCGTGATTCCCTGGGACACGGACTTCCTCCTTCCGCTGAAGGATATGGCGGATCGTGCCACGGGAGGGAGGCCGGGCCGGGCCGTCATCGTTTTCCCCAACAGCCGTCCCAGACGTTATATGGAAGAGCTGTACAGGAGGGAAGGGCGGCCCATGCGCCTGCCGCGCATGGTTACGGTGGATGAACTGCGCGAACTGTGCCGCGCCGCATGGGTGCGCACGCCGCCGCTGCGGCGTGCGGAAATGCCGGACATGATCGCACTGCTGCGCCGCTGCGTGACCCGGGTGGCGCGTTCCCGCCCTTCTGACAGCCCCCTGCGCGATCTCGACAGGCCGGGCGGCATGGCCCGTTTTCTGCCCTGGGGGATGCGGCTTGCGGCGCTGCTTGAAGAGTGCGCGAATCAGATGGCCGAAATCAGGCCCCTGGATGCCGTGGACGGAGTGCTCCCCTTTGCGGCGGCCCTGCTGGCGGATCTGCGCGAGATCAATGACGAGTGGCTGAAATCCATGCGGGAGGCCGGGCTTTCCACTCGCGGGCTGGAAGCCGGGCAGACGGCGCTGGCCGCGCGGGAAGAACCGCCGCTTCCTCCGGCGCTGGAAGGCCGGGCGCTGTTTCTGGCAGGCTTTGTACGCCTTACCGCGTCGGAAGACATGCTGTTCCGCTATCTGTGGGAGCGCGGCGCGCATATCTGCCTGCACAGCGATCCCGGCGTGATCCGGGGCGGAGGGCACTGGTCCTGCGCCGATCACCGGGACTGGATACGCGCCTGGAACGCCGGGGCGGAACTGGTCTGCCCTCCTTCCGGAAATGTGCCGGATATCCGTTTTTTCGCCGGCTACGATCTCCATTCCCAGTTGGCGGAGCTGGCCCGTCTGCTGGAAGACGATTCCGGAACGGAGCGGAGGCGTGATGTCGGGAGGGAAAAGGAGTGTGAGGCGCAAGAGGAGGCACGGGACATGGAAAGCCGGGCCGTGGTGCTGCCTCATCCCTCCCTGCTCATGCCGGTATTGCAGCATCTGCCCGAACGTGAACTGAACATTTCTCTCGGATATCCGCTGGAGCGGTCGCAGATGGCGAGGCTGGCGGATCTGGCCCTGCGCCTGCGCGAAGGCATGCGCTCTTCCGCCGCTTCCGTCCGAGCTTCCGGTGAGGAAAGGAAAGAAGGGGGCGAACCCCGCTGGCCATGGCGTCTCCTGCTCGAACTGGCAACTCACCCCTGCCTGCGCATGCTTTCCCTGCCGGGAGGGCAGGCGCTGCGTCCGCTGCTGCTTGAAGCCGAGCGGGAACTGCGCCGGGGCGGACAGTTGGTGCGCCTGTCTTCCTTCATGGGACGGATGCGGGGGCGTGTCGAGGCGAAACCGGAACTGCGCCCGCTCTGGCCACTGTGGGAACGCTGTGTGGAGAGCTTCATCAGCGCGTGGCGTGACGTCTCCACCCTGCGCGGCGTGGCCCGACGCCTGGGCGGCATCTGTGAGCTGCTGCTCTGCCACGGGGAGGAAGTCTGGCCGAAGTTTCCTCTGGATGCGGAATGTCTGTTCAGACTGATGAGGGATGTCATTCCCGCGCTGGCGGATAACGCCATGGCCGGGGAGCCTCTGCCTCCGGAAAGCCTGTTTGCCGTGGTGCGCCAGTATCTTGCCGGCGAACGCGTGCCTTTCGAGGCAGATCCTCTTACCGCGCTTCAGGTACTGGGCACGCTGGAAACCCGTCTGCTCCGTTTCGACAGGGTGTATCTTCTGGACATGACCGAAGATCGCATTCCCGGCGCGCCGGGACGTGATCCCTTGCTGCCGGACAATCTGCGCGCTCTGCTCGGCCTGCCTGACAAATTCCGTCGAGCCGCACTGGAGGCGCACACCTTCCACCGCCTGCTGGCCGGAGCAAGGGAAGTTGTGCTGTTCTGGCAGGAGGGCGTGAGCGGATCGGATCTTCTGGACGCGCAGAAGCAGCGTTCCCGTTTTGTGGAGGAATGTCTGTGGCACAGGGAAAAAAAGACGGGCCGTCTGCTCAGACCGGGAGATGAAGGATTTGGTGCGGCGGGTTTTCCCGCAGTGGCTCCTCCTGTGCGGAGAGGGGAAGCTCTGCCGCGTACGGAAGCCGTCGATGCCCGGATGGAGCGCCTGCTTGCACGCCCTCTCTCCCCGACGCTGCTGGATGCCTATTTGCGCTGTCCCGCCCGTTTCTGTCGCCAGTATCTGTTTGGTCTGTGGGAAAAGGAGGACGTGCCGGAAGGAGACGACAACGCGGGCGTGGGCGATCTGATTCACAAGACGCTGTACCGGGCCTATGAACCATGGCTGAACAGAAAGCTGAGGACGGGCGGCATCTCCCTGGAGCAAACCCTGCTGCCGCTGTTTTATGAAGAACTGGAAGAAAGCGGCCTGTCCGATCGGCTTCCTGCAGAGAGCCTCTTCATGCTTAAAGCCTCCGTACCCCGGCGGTTCGCTGACTATCTGGCCGGACAGCCGGAGGAGCTGACACCGCTCTGGCTGGAACACAGGCTGACGGCTCCTGTGCGGGCCGGAAGCGTTGAGCGCATGCTGGAGGGGAGGCTTGACCGGGTGGATCGCCGGGGGGATTCCTTTGTTGTGGTGGATTACAAGACCGGGCATGTTCCCGGAAGGGGCAGGCTGTTTCGGGCAAAACCGGGCGGGGATATGATGGAACTGTGGAGGGCGCTGCCCGAATGGACGCCGGAAGGGGAGGATTTTCTGCCGGCTCTGGCAGATGCACTGCCCAGCCTTCAACTGCCCTGCTATGTGCTGCTGGGACGGCATGCCCTGGGCCGGGCGGCGGACAACGCCGTGTGGGAGGATCTGGGGAGAACCCGCAGGGATGGCGGGGATGCTGTGGAGCTGCCGCTGCTGGATGATGATATTCCGGAAGACTGGCGCGACGAGCTGCTGAACGGCATTCCTGATCTGTTCGGCTTTGTGCTGGAGCATATGGCAAGAGCAAGGGCCTTTGCCCCGCGCGAGGGGGAGCACTGCAGATGGTGTCCCTTCACGGCTCTTTGCCGCTGAAATGAGACGCAGGAAAAGGATATCAGTCTGCGACGGCGGAGCCTTGAGTTTTTTGAACCCGCTCTGTTGGAGCATTTTCGTTTTGAAAATGATCCAGGCTGGAATGCCGGTGTTCCACTCCCACGACGTAGCCGTCCTGCCGCAGAGCCTTTGCCGCGGCTTCGGTCATGGCCACGGAGCGGTGCCGGCCTCCGGTGCAGCCCAGTCCGATGGTCAGACGGTAGCGGCCTTCGGCATCATAGTAGGGCAGGGCAAAGCGCAGAAAATCAAGAAAACGCTCGCGGAAGGCCCGCGCCGCCTCGCCTGCGAACACATAGTCCGCCACGGCCCGGTTCTGGCCGGTCAGGGGGCGCAGCTCCTCCACAAAGTACGGGTTGGGCAGACAGCGCAGGTCAAAGACCATGTCCGCCTCGCTGGGCACACCGTACTTGAAGCCGAAGCTGATCAGGTTCACGCGCATGGCGTGGCCCGCTGTCTCTGTTTCGCTCCAGCGGCGCTGGATTTCCCTCCGCAGATCGTGCAGGGTGAAACGGGAGGTATCCAGAACGATGTCCGCCGAGTCCCGTACCTTGACAAGACGCCTCCGTTCTTCCCGCATGGCTTCCTCCAGCCCCATGCCCTCACGTTCCAGCGGGTGCGGTCGACGTGTGGTGGCGTAGCGGCGCAGGATGACGTCCGGAGATGCTTCCAGAAAGAGCAGCGCCGGACGCGCGGAAGCGCCTCCCTCACGGGGAAGGCGCTTTTCCATGTTGTTCAGGGCGGCGTCGAGATCCTTGGCCGTGCCTCCGCGCCGGAAATCCACACCCAGCGCCATGCCCCGGAAATGCTCCATGCCGGGCCTGCTGAACATGCGGCAGCATTCGGGGATCAGGGACGGGGGCAGGCCGTCTGCCGTGAAAAAATCAAGATCTTCCAGTACCTGAAGTACGGTACTTTTCCCTGCGCCGGACAATCCGCAGACAACGAGCAGACTGGGAGCGCGAGCTTCACCGGGAGAAGAGGAGACAGAGGGGGAGTACATGGCCGGCTCTCGGGAAAGAAAAGTCCGGAGTCCTTCGGAAGACCCCGGACAAAGGGCCGATATGGCCCGCTGAGGCTTACGCCAGAGGATCAATCAGGCCGAAATCTCCGTTGCGCTTCCTGTACAGCACGTTGATGCGCTCATTGTCGGCATGGAGAAAGACCAGAAAGTCATTGCCGGACTGATCCAGCTGAAGGACTGCCTCGTCCAGATGCAGCGGTTTGGGAGCATAGTTTTCCGACCCGTTGACGACCTTCGCGCCGTCTTCTTCCGCAATGTCATAGGTGTAGACATCCACATTGGCGTCATGGCTCCTGCGTCGTTCGTGAGAACGGGCCGCCGCCTTGCGCACCTGGGATTCGATCTTGTCGGTAACCAGATCGATGGATGCGTACATATCGTCAGACTGCTCGGACGCGGAGAAGTTCAGCCCTTCTCCGTTCAGTTTCACTTCCGCCCGATGACGGTGCTTGTCAAGCGTGAGAATGACCACCATGTCCAGCGCGGGAGACTTGCCCAGAAAACGGCCGGCCTTTTCCAGACGGCGGCGGGCATACTTCTTGAGGTGTTCGGAGGGCTCGAAGTTCTTGAAGGTGAATTCCATGTGCATGAAGTTCCTCCTTTGCGGCACGATACGGGAGCGAGATGCTCCCGTATTCGTACATCTCTTGGACTTGATTCAAGCATAATGCTTTTCGTGCCGTTTGTCGATCCGGCAGGGAGGAAAATCATGCCCGCAGCGGGAAAGTTTCCCATGCCTCAGCTTTTGCTCCTGCGCCAGCTTTTTTCCTCACCTCTGCGCAGACGGCCGATATTGGAACGATGCGTCCAGAATACCACGACCGTGAGTACGGCGGCCAGAGGCAGCAGATCGATGCGGCCGAACAGCGGATAGAAAGCCAGCAGCGAGGTGACAAGAGTGAGGGAGCCCAGTGAAACATAGCTGGAAAGCGCAATGACAAGGAGGCAGCAGCCCACCGCGCAGAGCAGGGGGAGAACCCCCAGGGGAAGCAGCGCGCCGATGGTGGTGGATACGCCTTTTCCTCCCTTGAAGCCGAGAAAGCAGGATTTGATATGCCCGCCGACGACGGCCAGTGCGCAGGCGGAATGGAACCACGCCTCGGGCGTGAGTCTCAGGGATATCCAGACCGCGATCAGCCCCTTGAGCAGATCGCAGGCCAGGGTCAGCACCCCCCAGGGCAGGCCGCAGAGCCGGGCCACATTGGTGGCTCCGGGGTTGCCGCTCCCCGCCGTGCGGGGATCGATTCCCCTGCAGCCCCTGGCAATGATAATTCCAAAAGGAAGAGAACCGAGTACATAACTGACGAGGATCCACAGACAGATCATGACGGATTCCGGTTGGAGGTTGGGAAAAGGCGGCTACTGCGCCGCGTGTTCTTCCGCTGCATCGGACATGGAGCCGGGGAGCCCCGGCATCGGTTCCGATTCCCGGGCCTGCGCCGCATCGTTTTCTGCGGAAGAAGCCGGAGTTTCGTGCGCCATGTCTGAAGTTTTGTCCGGCGGTATCACGGTTGAAGGCGGGGAAGAAATGACGGCGGCAGCCGGAGCGTCTTCCGGCGGAAGCGCCGGAGCCGCGCCGCGTTCCTCCCCGGCATGTTCCGGGGGGGCTGTCGGATCTGCCGTGGCGGAGCCGCTTTCGGAAGCGGCAGCCGCAGGCCTTCCGTCGGAGAGCGGGGCGTCCGCCGGAACAGACATGGGGGGAGTCGGCTCCCCGGCGGTACCGTCTTCGGCAGGCCGCTCATCCTGCTTCACCAGCACGCAGGGTTCGTCCACCATCCATTGCCGCCCTATGACCGTGAGGCGGGCGGGGCGATCCTGCCAGTCGTTCCAGTCCTTTTCCGGCATGACGACGAGAACGCGGTCATTTTTGGCCAGCAGTTCCCGCAGTTGATCCATGCTGTCGAACTCCGGTACGGTGAACGCGGGGCGGCCGCCCGTTTCCGGTGTGCCGTATGCGGCCATGCATTCATTGAGATAGTAGGCGAAGGCTCCGGGGCTGACGCGATAGGCGGCCGGCTTGTAGCCTTCATGCGCCAGAGGCGCCATGGCGGAAGCATGGGGACGGGGGCTGAGTATGCCTTCCAGCGACGGTGCGACATTTCTGGCAAAGGGCAGGTTCATGACGACAAGCCCCGCGGAACACAGCAGAAGGGCTCCTCCCGGCAGAGAACGACGGCACAGGAAGATGAGCAGCAGAGCCAGTATAATCAGCACGCCGCCCATGCATACCAGATTTCTTGCAGCGTCAAGCCATGCGAAAACCAGCGGCGGCAGTTCGCCGAGACGGGCGATCCATGCTGCGGGCAGCAGCGGGAGAAGCCATGCATGGTAGTGGCCGGCTACGAGCAGCAGGCCCAGCAGAAGAAACATGCACGCGGTAAAGAAGAAGTAGAGGCGGCTGCGCCGCGGGGTGAGCCGGAGCAGGGAGCGCCCGGCAAGAACCGCCAGCGGAGCCAGAAGCGGGAGCAGAGCCGTGGCCGACTTCGCGCCGAGCGCGGACAGCAGCGCCAGCCCGGCGAGCAGGGTAAGCCACAGCCAGGAGGAACCGCCGTTTTCCCTGCGGGAACGCCATGCCGCAGGCACGCCCCTGGCCGCGCCCCACCAGTTTACGAACAGGGGAAGCAGGGTCCACGGCAGGCAGACCAGCGGCAGTGCGGCGAGGTAGAACCAGCGGGGCAGGGTGTTTTCCCCCGCGTCAAAGATACGGCCCGCAAGCTGCCGTTGGAACATGTCCACAATATAGTCCGTGTGTCCGGCGACATAGAGCATGACCAGCCACACCCCGATCAGCAGGAGCATGAGCAGAAAGCCGGGCAGACCGTCTCTGCCGTTGAGGCGGCCGGGCGTGCCTCGCCAGAACAGGAACAGTATGCTGGCGATTATGGGGAAGGCCAGGGCCAGCGGCCCCTTGATCAGTGTTGCCGCCCCCGCAAGCAGAAAAGCCAGCGTAAGCCAGACGGGAGCTTTCGTCCTGATCCAGCCCCGGTAGAAACAGATCAGGGAGAGGACGACAGTTGCGGCGAACAGCAGATCCGCATTCGGAGACTGGGCCAGTCCCATAATGAAAAAGGTTGTCAGTGCCAGCAGGCCGGAAGCGAAGGCTGTGCGGCGATCGTGTCCGGTGGCGCGGGCCAGCAGCCAGATCGCGCCGATATACAGCATGGCGGAGAGAGCTGTGCCGAGAAAGAAGAGCAGCGGTTGATCCACATGGGGAACGAGATCCAGTCCTCTGAGAAACCAGAAGTAAAGCGGCGGCATGTCCGTGCAGGGTACGCCGTTGAGACTCAGGGCCAGTTGATCGCCGCCGAGAAAGCGCATGTACACGTCGGCGGCGCGTACTTCGTCAAAAAGCCACAGAGCGCGCGGAGCAAGAAGCTGCTGGAAGACCACAAGAGCCGTCATGACCAGCAGTACCGGCAGGCCTGCCCAGGAGAGGCCGTTGAAGCATTTTTCCGCGATTCCCGGTTCCACACGGGCTGCGGCGGAAATTTTCCCGGTTTTTTTTGACATTTCGCCGCCTGATGTCCCGTTTTCCGTTTCCGCATGGGCGGCGCCTGGCTGCGGCTCTTCTCCGGAGGCATTGCCCCCGGCCATGTCCGGCGGAACGTCGGAAAAAGATTCCGGGGAGAGGGTGGCTGAAGTCACCGGCGCGGATTCCTGTTCCGGATTGTCCGGCGTCTCCGCAGCGGGATGCCCGCCATGGGAGACATCACCGGAAATACCTTCGGAAAGATGGCCGGATGCGCTGTCCGGAGCACTTTCCGCCCGGCGATCCTCCGCCGGGACAGTGCCGGGATATCCGGCTTCATTTCCCTGTTCCCCGATCCGGTCTCCGCCGGAACTGAATTCGTCGCGCCACTCGCGGGCGTGCCGCTCCGTGTCTTTGTGCGTGGATTGCTCGTTCATGCCTGCTCCTTGGAGCGTTTCTTGATTGAAGTATTTTCCAGCGGCGGTTCCGAGAGGGATTTGCCATGGAAAGGGACAGGATTCGGGGGGTCCGGCGCGGTGTCGGAACAGGGGCTGCAGCAGATGACGCGGGCAATAAGCCCTCCCCACAGCATGCCGCCAAGAATGTCGACCGGATGATGCCAGCCGAGCCAGATACGGGAGTATCCCACAAGCGCGATGAACAGCGCAAGGGCAATATACACGATTTTCTTGCGGAAGAAAAAGGCCAGCGGCAGGACGGCAGCCACGATTTCCGTGGTGTGGCCGGAGGGAAAGCTGTGGTAGGAATAGTCAAGGGTGAAAAAATGCGGCGGCCAGAGTTCGCCTGGGCGAGGCATGCCGAAAGCGAACTTGAAGAATCCGGTGGTCAGGAAGACAAGCAGAAAGCCGAACAGAACCAGACGGCAGATCAGCATGCGGCCCTCGGCCCGCCGGGCGGTGACGCCCGGAGAAGCTGAAACTCCGGCGGGGACGAGGGAAAACGCCAGAACGATCAGATACAGCGCATAGATGACCGGCGCGGCCATGTCGGAAAAAAGCTGGACAGCAGGCCATAGCGCGGGCAGAGCCTCCCGGGAGGCCAGATAGTACTGCCGCACATCCTCGCCCCACCAGCCGTGGCGCAGCACGACAAGGGCAAGCGCGAGCGTCAGCGGCGCGAGCAGGGCGGCGTGGATTTTCCAGTTGTAGCCGGGGCAGGCGTTGAAGGGGCCGATTCGGCAGGGGAGTTTCATCAGAACTTCCTTCATGGTTTGAAATCTCTCCGTTCCAGGGGAAAAGTGTTCCTGCCAGGATGGCAAAGCCGATGAAATCCCTTTTCGCAAGCCCTCCCCAGACGGGAAAATTTTCCTGTCCATGCAAGAGCATGGCTGCGTGACCGGAGCGGGAAACATGCGATGTCAACTGGAGAAAAGGCGTACGGCGCGGAAGCCCCAGGCCTTCATTTGAAGGCGCATGTTGCGGGTTCTGACGGCGACGCCCCGCCCGGTCATCATGTCTTCGGCTCTTGCGGCGGACACTTCCTCCGGCAGAAGAACATCCGTGACAAGGGCGCGGGGCGAGAAATTGCCCGCGACCAGCAGCAGGGATGCGTCGGGCAGACGGCTGATGCAGGCTGCAACGGAGCTGGAAGCTCCGCCTGCTTCTTTTCCGGTTTTCGCCCTGCCCAGGAGGACGCCCCGCGCGATGCCGCTTTCCCTGCGGATACGGGTGATCTGTGCCAGCCGCGCGGCGAAGGAGTCCGGCAGCCCAGGCTGAATGTTCAGCGGCGGGTAAGCGGCGCGGGCAGGCAGCCCGGCGGTGGAGAAGCCGTTTTTCCTGTCCGCATTCCAGGCCAGAGGCAGTCTGTCGTCGCCGGAGAGTCTCGTGTCCGTCTCTTCCTGAATCGCTCCGAGGAGATCATGGCCGGAAAGCGCCAGCAGGCCGGGAAGAAAGGCTCTGAATGCCACCTGAAGCAGATGTGCGTCCACCTGCGCGGAGTGTTCCGTTCCGGAGAGATTCGTCACGGCGGCGGCCAGAGTGGGAGCCGAGGCAAGCAGTTCCGTACCGGATGCGGAAGCTCGCAGGACGCGCGCTGCCCATGCGGAAGGCAGTTTTGCAAGTTCCGTCCGGAGAGCCTGCTCTTCCGCGGGCAGCCAGTCCGATCCGAGCGGAAGCGCACGGGTGGGAGTGCTCCGCCACAGCCGGGCATGATCCACTCCCGCTGCGAGCGAGGCGTCGATGCTGCGGCACAGCGGCCCCGCATCAGTGGTGAGCAGAGCGTATTCCAGGGAGGGTGACGTGACGGTATCGGGCGCGAAATCAATCCCCAGATGAAGAACCCGGGGCAGCATGGCCGGTGGAACGGGGTCGCCGAGCAGCGACCAGCCCCCGTAGCGGCGTATATCGCGTGAGAGGGCGGCAAGCGCGCTCAGGGCCGGTTCGGGAGAAAATTCTTTGGCGCAAGGCTCCAGTCCGGCCATGTCCGAGAGGCTGACCCGCAGCAGAGGCTGGTGCAGCAGGCCTGCCTGCCGGATAATGCTGGCGGAGAGGGCCTGCCGGGCGGAAGAGCGGGGAGAGTCCCAGTGCAGCGGCAGGACGCGGGGGGTATCGGCATACCTGTAAATCCAGCGGCGGCTCACTCCGTCTGTGCCGGTCAGGGGCGCGGTGGCGGCCCACCCCCCGCGCGGCAGGCTCCGCTGCATGTCACGGGAAAACGCGGACGGCAAAACGCCGCGGCGGATCAGTTCGGCAACGGCGGCGGACGGCAGCGGAGCCACGTCTTCCGCATCATCCGTCTCTTTTTTTCCGGTATGATCATCTGTTGCGCCGGGGGATCTTCGGGGAGCCTCCGCAGGCAGCAGTGACCATATTTCGCGCGGGGCTTCCACCATCATGTACAGATCGGCATAGCGGGAAAGTCCCATGCGGGCGAGACGGAAATCAGGCCCCATGCCGGTGGAGCCGGGCAGAATTTCTCCTCCGAGGATGACGCCTTCCTCCGCGCAGCGTTCATCCAGAAGGACGTAATCCCGTGAAGGTGCGTCGACAGCGTCTTTTACAGCCGCCGATGACGCAAAGCGCAGGCCGATGACGGCTTCGGATTCACGGGAAAGCGCTCGTCCTCCGGGTGTGATGTTCCAGCCTCCCGCATTTTCCGTCACGCCGGAAAGAAAGATGCCCCTGATGCCAAGGGAGGCAAGAAGCCGGGGAGGAAGCGCGCGGGGCAGGGCGGCAAGGGCGCTTTCCCCCATTTTTTCTCCCAGCGCGGCGCGGGAAGGATCGAAATCCAGCCAGACATCAGCCGCATTCAGAAGAGGGGTGGTATTCCGCACGCTGCCCGAGGCTCCCCATACCAGCGGTGTGCCGGAAACCACGGAGAGCAGTTTTTCGCTCTGGCGGAGAATGGACTGTTTTTCCAGCCATTGCACATAGCCGGGATGGGCGCGGGGCAGTTCCATGTCGTTCCCGGAAAGCATGGCGCGCGGTACGGAAGCTGCAGGGGGTGAACAGGCCGTGAGGGACACGCAGAGCAGACCGGCGGCCAGCGCCCGAAGCGGGGAAATCTCGCGCGAAAGTGGAATATGTGGCATGCACGCCTCCGGTGGGCGGAAGGCATGTGAAATCAGCCCCGCCCTTGCTGAAAAAACATGCTTTTTGTAGCCGAGGAACAAGGCAAAAACAAGGAGGCGTTCCGCGCGCCTGAAGAATGTGCTCTTCATGAACCGCTGATTTATTCTGTGAACAAGTCAGCTCCATACCCAAAGAGGCTTTTGACTCTTTGGGTAATGCGCGCGCCAGTTCGTTCATTTAACAGGAAAAGCAGATTTTCCCTGTTCACGACTTGCGGGCGATCCTGTTCCGCAAGACCGCGGGAAACGCTTTAATCAGCGTTTTCTTATACGGATGGAGCCTGCCGCGACGTACGCGGCAGGCTCCTTCTCCGCCCGGCGCAAACCGGACAGCGAAACGTGGAATGAAGGTTGAAAATGAAGCCGGTCCGTCACCCGGCAGACCCCTGTCGGCGTGTTGTCCGCATGAAGTGCTGTTCAGGTTCTCGCGGGCGGACAGAAACGCGTTGTGTCATGCTCCTTTCTGGATTTAAAGGTGAGGAGGTGTAATGGCAAATCCCTTGTAGGAAATAATGACGGTCTTGTCAAGAAAATGAAATTCTTTTTCATAAATTTGATGCTGCAGAACATCCGGGAGAACAGAGGTTGTTCATGACCTGTTGCGGAACAGCCGGCCTGCCAGAGGCAGCGTCACGGCGGCCACGGTCAGCATGGGGATAAAGTTGTCCGCGATGTCGGCCAGTCCTGCGCCTTCCAGATACACGCGGCGCAGGCAGACCAGCGCGAAGCGCAGGGGATTGGCGCAGGTGGCTGTCTGCAGCGCCTGCGGCATGCTGGCCACGGGAGAGGCCAGACCGGAGAGGAGAAACATGGGCAGAAGCAGCACAAAGGCATAAACTACGGCCTGCTGAAGATTCCTGGCCACAGCGGAAAGACACAATCCCATCCCCACGGAAGAAAGGGAAAACACGGCAAGGCAGAGCAGAATCGTGCCGATTGAGCCCGCCAGGGGAATGCGGAACCAGAAGACGCAGATCGCCAGCACCGCCCCGGACAGCAGAATGCCGATGAGTACGGAGGGCACCGCCTTGCCCACGAGGATTTCCGTCGGGGTGAGCGGGGTGACGAGGAGCTGGTCAAAGGTGCCTTCCTCTCTTTCGCGGGCGATCGAAAGACCGGCCAGGATCATGATCTGCATCAGACTCAGGGAGGCGATCATGCCGGACATGATGTTCCAGCGCGTTTCCAGATTGGGGTTGAACCAGGCCCGCCACTCCAGCCGGAGGGGCGGCACGACGCCGCGCGCCGCATTGAATTCCGAAGCTATGGAACTGACTGCCGAAAGCGCCACGGCGGCCGTGGTGGAGTTGCGCCCGTCAAGAATGACCTGAACGGGGGCGGTCTGTCCGGCAGAAAGACGGCTGTCGAAATCCTGTCCAATCTGGATGCCCAGCAGGATATCGCCCCTGTCCATGGCCGCGGCGATCCCTTCCGGCGTGGCGGGCGCGGCCACACGGCGGAACAGGCCGGTTCCGTCCAGACGCGCGGCGAAATCACGCGCAGCTTCCCCGCCCGACTGATCCACCAGAGCATAGGGAGCGTCGTTCAGATCGTAGGTGGCGGCATAGCCGAAGACCACACTCTGGATGATCACGGGGGCCACCAGCACGATACGGTTGGCCGGATTCTTCAGAAGATCCAGCACTTCCTTGCGCCACATGCAGAAAACCCGCCACAGCACGATGATGATTCCGTTCATGAGCGCCCCCGGCAGGGTACTGGGGAGAGAGGGAGCAGGGCATTCCCGCAGGTGAAGCGGCCGGCGGAAAGCTGGAGAGGCGAAAACATGCTATCCCAGCCTCTTGCGGGTCGCGCGCAGCGCCTCGAGGAAAAAAAGCACGGCATCCAGCGCCAGCACGCCGCAGTTGCGCGCCGCCAGAGGCAGATTGTCGCCAGCCAGCAGCAGGGTCTTGAGAAGTTCCATATAATAGGTTGAAGGCAGAAGATGACCGATGACGCGTACTGCCGGAGGCACATTGCGCAAATCGAACAGAAAGCCGGAAAGCAGCACGGCCGGCAGAAAGCTGACCAGAATTGTGATCTGTCCTGCCAGAAACTGGCTGCGTGTCAGGGAGGATATGAGCAGCCCCATGCCCAGGGCCGTCAGCAGATACAGCATGGAGCTGACCAGCAGCAGCCGGAAGGAACCTTCAAACGGCAGGCTGAACAGAAAGCGGGCGGCCAGCAGGCAGAGTCCCAGGCCCGCCATGCCGATGCCGAAATAGGGAATGATTTTTGCCAGCAGCACTTCCAGCGGACGTACAGGCGAGGCAAACAGGGCTTCCAGCGTGCCGCGTTCCCACTCGCGCGCCATGACCAGAGAGGTGAGGAAAGCCCCCACGATGGTGATGATGATGACAATCAGGCCCGGAACAAGATACCATGTGCTGGAATTGGCCGCATTGAACCATATGCGCTGTTCAATATACACGGAGCCGGAATGTTCCCGAACCGGAACCGAACCGCGATCCTCGAGTCTGGACGCCCACTCGCCCAGAGCCGCTGCCGCATAACTCTGCGCCAGGCTGGCGCTGGTGGAGTCGATGCCGTGTACGACAAGCTGAACCGGAGCGCTTCCTGCGGCCAGGTTCGCGCTGAAATCATTGCGGATGCGCAGAATGGCGTCTACTTCCCGGCGGCGCATCAGTTCCTCCGCTTCATGCATGGAATCTGCCTGACGGGGGGAGAAATAGCCCGTGCCCCGGAACCCGGCCAGAGCATCACGCGCCATTGGAGAGGAATCTTCCATGACAATGGCTATGGGCACCTCCTTCAGATCGAGAGAGATGCCGTATCCGAAAATAAAAATGAGTACGGCGGGCAGCAGCAGTCCGATCAGCAGGCTGCTGCCGTCCCGCAGAATCTGCCGTATTTCCTTGCGGACAAGGGCGCGGATGCGGACGGGGGAAATCATGTCGCATTTCCCTCTCTGGAGTTTTTGACAATGCGGATGAACGCCTCTTCCATGCTGCCCGCTCCGCCCGCCCGTGCGCGCACGTCATCGGGCGACCCCAGTTCCAGCACGCGTCCTGCGTCCTGAATGAGAATGCGGTCGCAGTATTCGGCTTCTTCCATGAAATGGGTGGTAATCACCACGGTAGTGCCCTGAGCTGCAAGGCCGGTGATGCGCCGCCAGAATGCGCGGCGGGCCGGAACGTCGATGCCGCTGGTTGGTTCGTCCAGAAACAGGATGCCGGGCCGGTGCAGGAGGGCGCAGGCCATGGACAGGCGCTGCTTGTAGCCGCCGGGCAGATCTCCCGCCGTGGCGTGCTGACGGCTTTCCAGGCCGAATTCGCACAGCAGTTCGGTGATGCGTTCGCGCAGGATTTTTCCGCGCAGGCCGTACACTCCGCCGAAAAACTCCAGGTTCTGCCGCACGTCGAGGCTTCCGTACAGGGAAAACTTCTGCGCTACATAGCCGAGATGCTCGCGTGCCCTGGCTCTTGCCGTGCGCAGATCCACGCCGGCCACCCTCAGCGTGCCGCCGCTCGCGGGAAGCAGGCCGCACAGCATGCGGAATGTGGTGGTCTTTCCGGCGCCGTTGGGGCCGAGCAGGCCGAACACTTCTCCCCTGCCCACAGTAAAGCTGGTATTGTCCACCGCTACAAAACTTCCAAAGCGGCGCACCAGATCGCGCACTTCTATCACCACTTCCGGTTCCGCGTTCCGGCCCGTTTCCGGCTGGAATTTGTCATATGAAGAAAGGGCCGCGCTTTCCTCCTGTGGAATTTCGGTTTCGTCCGGTTTGCGGGCAAGCGCTTTCCGTTGTTCCCGAAGTATGGTCATAAAGCCGTCTTCCAGCCGGGCCGGGGCCGGAACTGCGTCCAGGCCGCCGCAGCGCCGGGCCTCTTCCTCTGCCGTTTCTCCGGCACTCCGGCCTCCTTCGGTTGCGGCGGAGCCTGCGTGGATGACGAAACGCACCGCTCCCCCCTCGGGCACGGCGTCCGCCACAAGGGCGGAATCATCGGCAAGCCGGGCTTGTACGATCCTGGCGGGCAGGCCCGGAGCGGGCCGGGTGCGGTAACAGCGTCCTTCGGCGCGGGCACGCAGTTCGCCGGGCGCGCCGTGGGCCAGAACCGCGCCATTGTCCAGCACATAGACGAAGTCGCATCGCTCGGCTTCATCCATATAGGCGGTACTGACCATGACGCTGAGATGTTCCTCGCGCACGAGCCCGAGCAGAACATCCCAGAGTTCCTGGCGGGATAGCGGATCAACTCCCACGGATGGCTCGTCCAGCAGAAGCAGTTCCGGAGAACGGGCCAGAGCGCAGGCCAGTCCCAGCTTCTGCTTCATGCCGCCGGAGAGTTGCCCGGCCGGGCGGGTTTCAAAACGGGCCAGTTCCGTCATGGCCAGCAGATGGGGCAGGCGTTCGTCCCGTTCCGTGCGGGAGACGCCGTACAGATCGGAGTAAAGTTCCAGGTTTTCGCGCACGGTCAGGTCTTCATACAGCCCGAAGCGCTGCGGCATATAGCCGATATTGGCCTGCGCCGGTTCCGGTTCTCGCGCGATATCTGCGCCCAGAACATTCAGCGAGCCTCCGTCAGGCGCGAGGAAACCGCAGACCATGCGCATGAATGTGGTCTTGCCCGCTCCGTCCGGCCCCACCAGCGCAACCAGCGCACCGGAGGGAACGGCCAGATCTATGCCGTTCAAGGCTGTGACAACCCGGTGAGAACGGCGGACGCGGAAAACCTTGCGCAGCCCCCGGGCCTCCACGCAGAACGGGCCGGTCATGAAGACTTCTCCGGCATGGCCGGTGCAAGCCGTACGGTTACAGGCATGCCCAGCCGCAGGATATTGTCGGGATCTTCCACGATAATGCGGACTTCATAGACCAGTGAGGTGCGCAGTTCTTCCGTCTGCACGGATTTCGGCGTGAATTCCGCTGCCGCTGAAATGTAGCCTACCTTGCCGGATACCGGGCGTTCCGGAAAGCTGTCGCTGAACACGTCGGCCCTGTCCCCGGGGCGGAGTCGGCCGAGTCTGATTTCCGGAACGTAAGCGCGTACCCATTTGGGACGATCGACAAGAAGCTGAAAAGCCGGACGCTGGGCCGAGGCCATGTCGCCCGGTTCCAGCAGGCGGGAGCGCACCAGCGCATCGCGCGGAGCCGTCAGTTCGGTCTGCGCGATATCCCGGCGGATGCTTGCCAGGGAGGCTCTGGCTGCTTCGGCCTCGGCTTCCGCCTGGGCAATATCCTCGTCGCGTGGTCCGATTTCAAGCAATTCCAGTGATTTCTGCGCTTCTTCCAGATTTGCGGCGGCCACATCCCGCGCGGATCGGGAACTTTCCCGATCCTGCTGGCTCACGGCGCGTTCCCTGCCGGCCAGAGTTTCCATGCGGCGATCCTGGCGCGAGGCAAAGTCCGCCTGTGCGCGGGCGGATTCCACCCTCGCCCTCGCCTGGGCAAGCTCCTCGGGGCGCGCGCCGTTTTTCAGACGCAGCACGGCCTGCTCCAGCGCTTTCAGACGGGCGGATGCTTGGCGCTCACTTAGTTCCAGAGCGCTTTTGTCCTGCCGGGCGAGGACCTGCCCTGCACGGACGCGATCACCTTCCTCGGCCAGCATTTCCGTCACGCGTCCGCCGTTTTCGAAGGCAAGGCTGATCTGCCGCAGCTCGACATTGCCATAGATCCTGAAGTCGTCGGCGGGGCGGGTGGGCAGGATGAACACGGCAAGACCGCCCAGCGCGACGGCCGCGCCCAGCAATACGAGCAGTTTTATGGAAAGTCGCACGTTTCCTCCGGAAAAGGGCATGTCCGTCGTATATCGGACAACGCCCCCAGCGCGTTATTAATCGGTGGATTAACAATGCCCTCTTCGCGCAAAACTGTAAAGACGGGGATAATTCTTGGCTCTGTTGCAGAATAGTGCTGAAACTATCCTTGACCGCCGAAGGCGCAAGCGATCCGGCCGTGGATACATGCTGCCTTCGGCCCGTGTGGAACACGGGCTGTCCT
>OLFV01000616.1_pt1 | contig 40958 bp, 29 predicted proteins | sample 1605551 | NCBI WGS metagenome assembly OLFV01 (sample SAMEA3888922, study PRJEB22519) | human gut metagenome | biome: human gut; feature: human-associated habitat; material: faeces | place: Denmark | collected 2011 | reverse complement strand
GACTACTTAGATAGGCTGTTGACGGGAAGTTCAATTTGATGCGTCTGCCCTGTATGGCAAGGAGGGCGAGAAGCAGGTGAGCTTCCTCTCCCACGGTTACCGCTCGATGATCTATGACACGGGAGCCGACGCACAGTTCGACTACCGTCCCTCTTCGCGTCACCATATACGCTTCGGCACAGCCTACACATGGCATGTGTTCAGACCGCAGACGCAGGCACAGCGCAGCATTGTGGGCACCGCCGAAAAGAACGACACCATAAGCTCCTCGGGCAGCAACCGCAACGTGTCGCACGAGCTGAACCTCTTTGCCGAAGACTCATGGCGACTGGCGCCGCAGTGGAGCCTTAACGCGGGCTTCAACGCCAGCCTGTTCAGCACCGACAGCAAGACTTTTATGCGCTTCGACCCGCGTGTCGCCATGCGCTGGCAGATGAGCCGCACGATGGCAGCCAAGCTGTCCTACACCATGATGACGCAATATGTGCACCGCATAACAAACTCGTTCCTCGACCTGCCCACCGACTATTGGGTGTCTACCACCGCCAAGCTTGAACCCATGCGGTCATGGCAGCTCACCGCGGGCCTGTATGCCGAGCCGTCGAGCCGTCTCGACCTGTCGGTGGAAGCCTACTATAAGCGGACAAGCCACATGTTGCAGTATGCTTCGTGGGCAGGAATAGAGCCGCCAGCCGACCGTTGGGATGACAACGTGATGGACGGGCGCGGCATGTCTTACGGCGTGGAGGCCGACGTCCATTATCACACCTCGCGCCTCGACCTCTCTGCCGCCTACACGCTGTCGTGGAACAAACGCCGCTTCGACGGGTGGTATGACGGGTGGTTTGCCGACAAGTTTGACAACCGCCACAAGCTGAACGTCACCATGCAGTGGGCGGTGACGGATAAGATCAACTTCACCGCCGCCTTCATCATGCGCAGCGGCAACCGCATGACGGTGCCCACGCAGATAGCGCCCATGCCCGAGACACCGGGCCACAACGGCGGCACGGCAGGAGGCTTCACGAACCCCGACCTGAGCTTCGGTGGCATCGGTGCCAACAGTTATGTCTATGAACGGCCCAACAACGTGGCGCTGCCCATGTATCACCGCCTCGACCTCGGCTTCGACTTCCACCACACCACGAAGCACGGTCATGAGCGCGTATGGAACGTGAGCGTCTACAACGCCTATTGTCACATGAACGCCATGTATGTGGAGCTGAAGCAAGACTGGAATGACAGCAAACTCAGGGCAAAGTCGCCGGGCTTCATACCCATCCTGCCGTCGGTGAGCTACACCATAAAATTCTGATTTTAAACACAACATACCCAATCGTCGTGATTTGGACAAACAAAAATAATGTTTATGAAGACAACAAACATACGCAAGATATTTATAGCCGCCGTGGCAGCTGTTGCCGCCGCCATGGCCACATCGTCGTGTACCGACCATTTTGATCTGGGAAAGATTGAGGGCGAGCCTAAGATCGTGGTCTACTGCATGCCCACCTGTGGCGACACCACCATCGTGTCGCTGGCTGAGAGCATACCCGTGAACACGAAGCCGTCGGAACTGACAACGCCGCACCGGTTGTCTGACGCCACCGTGAGCTACCGCCTGAACGGGGTGGAGCAGAATGTCGAAAACCTCGGCAACGGCGAGTATCGTGTGGTGGCGCAGCAGAAGGCGGGCGACGTGATACGCATAAAAGCCTGCCATGCAGGGCTGCCCGATGCCGAGGCGGTGACGGTCATTCCTGAGACCGTGGAGGCAGAGATCGTGGGCATGACTGACGTGAGGGCCGATGCTGACGGCGACGGCGACTTCCGCGACTATGTGCAGCTGGCGGCACGCTTCAACGACGACCCCAAGACAAAAGATTATTATGCTGTGCGCGTGATGGCCGACTACCGTTTCTATTGTAAAGACGGCATCATCGTGGTAGGTGACAACATCGTTGATGATGACAACAACCAGGCGCCAACGGCCGACGATGATGATGAGGTGACACCGCCAAAGGGCTATTACCTGGTGACCTCGCAGAGCTACACACGCTGGCAGGAGCTGAACATACAGAACGAGCCGCTGCTCAAGCCCTTGACCAACGCCGACAGCGACTTCGGCTTTGAGCGCAATTTCTATCAGAACTTCTACATCTTCGACGACTCCAGTCTGCATGCGCCGTCTTACACGCTACATCTCAACGTGCCGAAGGAGGCGACAGGAGGCGTGTGGGGGAAAGAAGATTTCTACGCCACAATAAGATATAAGGTGGTGATGTACAAGATCTCAGAAACAGCCTACCGCTTCTTCAAGGGCTTAAACGACATTGACGGCAACGACTTCGCCAATTATGGCTTCTCGCAGATTGCCCCCACGCCTTCAAATGTGGAAGGTGGCCTTGGCTTCGTGGGAGGATATAGTTCGGGAAAAGGCAAGTGGAAGCAATATTAGATGTTTGCTTAGATGTCTGCCGGCATCGAGCAGTTTTGAATCTTTAAAAAAGACAGATATGAAGAAAGACGAGATATTTGTGATGCGCCATTATCGTAACGACGCGCTGGACACGAGGCACGCCTATCGCCGCTTTGCTGAGGCCACGGGCTTGCGTGCCCGCGCCACACGGCTAAGGTTATGGTTCTCTGCTGCGGCTGCTGCCATCGTGTTGGCGGTGGCAGGAGCCTTGGTGTGGATGCAGCAGGGCGGTGGGCAGACGCTCTACGAGAGTGGCGACACACCGCTGGCTCTCGTCTTGCCCGACGGGTCGGAGGTGACACTTCAGCCCCACTCGTCGCTCGCGTTCCGCGGCGACAGTTGCCGCCGTCTCTATCTTCACGGTGCCGCCTCGTTCAGCGTGCGCCACGACGCCAACCGTCCCTTCACCGCAAGCGGAACGATAGGCAGCGTGAAGGTGCTCGGCACGCGGTTCTCTCTTGACGAGCGCGGCGGCAAGGCACTGGTGAGCGTGGAAAGCGGAAGGGTTAAGTTTGCGTCGGTGAAGACCGGCGGCAACGTGGTGATGACACGCGGCATGAAGGCTGTGCTTGCATCTGCCGACAGCAAGCCGACCGTCACCCAACAGCCGGCGCAGGCTCTCTTACACACCTTCGCCTTCAGCTCCACACCTCTCGGCGAGGTGCTCTCTGCGCTTGGCGCCTACTATGACGTGCGCCTCACCACCGCACAAGACAACCTGACGCGCCGCCTCACGGGACGCTTCGCGGCAACCCAGCTGGAAGACATCGTGCCCGTCATTGAGCAGACGCTGGATGTGGAGATAAAGGTGGAGGAGCCTTGATGGGGTGGGGCTGAGCAGAACCCATTGGGCGTGAGCAGAACAAATTGTGGCATGAGCAGAACAAATGACGGGCATGGCTGCCTGAAAAGGGTGCTGAATTGTGATTTTTTTGTGTCAGGCAGAAAAAAACGGGTGTTTTTCTTGCCACTAAAGAATTAATGTTTTATATTTGCAAAGAAGAATAAAGTGTGCCGCCAACCTGACAAATTTAGACTTAACGGCGTGGCGATAAGACACACCAACACAATGTAGGATGAAATTCAAGAAATTGAATTCAGAGAATAAAAAACAATATAAACATTAATTAAAAATTCTAGCTTATGAAAAAAATTCTGTTTGCAGCCCTTTTGACGGCGGTGGCCATGAACGTGGACGCCAAGAAAAAGTTTGCCATCACCATGACTGGCGAGAACCTCTCTACATTGACACAGGTCACAGACAACGCTGAGCCGTGTATGGATCCCTTCGGCGGCGACAATGGTGCACCTCTCTATTTCGCCGTGCGTGAGAACAAGAAATATTATAACATCTATAAGAAAGCCAACCCCTTCTCTGCTGCCATGTCGCAGAAGACCAGCGGCAAAAACTTCAACCGCAACCCGTGGTACAATCCTGCAACCGACAAGCTCGCTTTCAGCTGCATGCAGGACGGATCGTCAACGTCTGACATCTACACCATGTTCGACAACAAAGGCAAGGCGCTCTCACAGATAACCGAGAGCTCTGACGCTTATGAGGAGAACCCGAGCTTCAACAAGGACGGCTCCAAGATCGTGTATAACAAGATCCAGAACACTTACTATCGTAAGGTCAACTGGGCAGGCATGCTCTTCGGCTTTGGCGTGAGCACCGTCATTGTGCAGAACAGCGACATCTGGATGAAAGACATGAAGACGGGCGAGACGACGCTCCTCTCCAACGGTTATCAGCCCAGCTTCTCGCCCGACGGCAAGAAGGTGGCTTATGTGAAATATTCGAGCGATGCCAAGAGCACCAGTATCTGGGTCATGAACATCGACGGCAGCGAGCAGGTGCAGGTGACCGATGCCAAGAAGGGCTTCGCCTTCCATCCGCGCTTCTCGCCCGACGGCAAGCGCATAGTGTTCCAGTCGTCAAAGAAGGACAAGAAGGATGCCGACCTCTATGTTGTTGACACCGACGGCAACAATCTCGTGCAGCTCACCGTGAACAAGTCGTATGACGGCCAGCCTTACTGGACAACCGACGGCTTCATCTATTTTGTTTCGGACCGCGGCAATGACCCCGGAAACTATCAGATCTGGCGATTCAAGTATGAATAAAGACACTGTTTCTCGCTGACGGGTGTTTGAAAAACAACTCAGCCGTTCAGTAAAAAAATAGTTTTTAAGTTATCTAAAAAAGAGGATGTGGTGTGTGCGGCATTGTCCGTCGCATCGCATCCTTGTTTTTGGTGGCTTCTCGTTGCGGAGGCTCTTTTGTAGCCTGTTTGGGTTTGTTTTTTGACCTCAAATGGCCGATTTTGTGTAAAACGATGTGAAAAGCTATCTTGAAATATTAAAGAAAGTGAACATTTGTACCAATTGTTTGGCTGGTTGCAAAACTTTTCTTACCTTTGCAACCGCTTACTGAAAGCAAGGGCGTTTAGCTCAGCTGGTTTAGAGCATCTGCCTTACAAGCAGAGGGTCGGCGGTTCGAATCCGTCAACGCCCACACAAGAGAAGGATGTAACTCATAAGGTTACATCCTTTTTCTCTTTAACGGCGTCTCGTCTCTTAACGGCGTGTCGTCTCTTAAACGGTGAGTCGTCTGTGCTTCGTCTATCAAACATCAGTTTTTATGCCGTTCTGTCGAAAAGAACAAGAAAAATGTGAAAAACATTGCTTTATGTCTATAAATCAGAGCGTTTATAATTATTTATGTTATCTTTAGAAAGAAAAAAACGTATTGTTTCAGATTAAATTTGTAAATTTGCACCATAATTCAGGCATACACCCTAACAGAAGAAAAAGAATCATTTATAGATAAATTTATGACACTTGATTTGCTGACAGCCATATCTCCTATAGATGGCCGTTATAGAGGAAAGACCGAGTCGTTGGCCGACTATTTTTCCGAGTATGCACTCATCCGTTACAGAGTGCGCGTAGAGATTGAGTATTTCATCACACTTTGTGAGCTGCCTCTCCCGCAGCTTGCCTCCTTTGACCATGCTCTCTTCCCACAGCTCCGCAGCATCTATGCCGACTTCAACGAGGAAGGCGCACAGCGTGTTAAGGACATCGAGAAGGTGACAAACCACGATGTCAAGGCGGTGGAATATTTCATCAAGGAGCAGTTTGACAAGATTGGCGGCCTCGATGCCTACAAAGAGTTTATCCACTTCGGCCTCACCTCACAGGACATTAACAACACGAGCGTGCCCCTCTCAATGAAGGAGGCGCTGGAGAACGTGTACTGTCCGCTGGTGGAGGAGCTGATAGCACAGCTGCAGCAGTATGCTGACGAGTGGAAGGACGTGCCCATGCTGGCAAAGACCCACGGACAGCCCGCCTCGCCCACACGTCTGGGCAAGGAGATCATGGTGTTCGTCTATCGCCTCACAGAGCAGCTCGCACAGCTCAAGGCTTGCAAGATGACAGCCAAGTTTGGCGGCGCTACAGGCAACTACAACGCTCACCATGTGGCATATCCTCAGTATGACTGGAAGGCGTTCGGCAACCGCTTCGTAAGCGAGAAGCTGGGTCTGGAGCGCGAGCAGTACACCACACAGATAAGCAACTACGACTGTCTGGGCAGCGTGTTCGATGCCATACGCCGCATCAACACCATCATCATCGACCTCGACCGCGACATGTGGATGTATATCTCGATGGAATATTTCAAGCAGAAGATCAAGGCAGGAGAGGTAGGCTCAAGCGCCATGCCCCACAAGGTGAACCCCATCGACTTTGAGAACTCTGAGGGTAACCTCGGTCTGGCTAACGCCGTGTTGCAGTTCCTCGCACAGAAGCTGCCCGTGAGCCGTCTGCAGCGTGACCTTACCGACTCTACCGTGCTGCGCAACATCGGTGTGCCTCTCGGCCACGGTGTCATAGCCATGGAGAGCACGCTGAAGGGTCTGCGCAAGCTCATACTCAACGAGAAGGCCATCGCCGCTGACCTCGACAACACATGGGCTGTCGTGGCTGAGGCCATACAGACCATCTTGCGTCGCGAGGCTTACCCGCATCCCTATGAGGCACTGAAGGCGCTCACACGCACCAACACCAAGATGACAGAGGAGACCATCCACGAGTTTATCAAGGGGCTGCAGGTGAGCGACAGCGTGAAGGCAGAGCTCATGGCCATCACGCCGCACAACTATACAGGCATTTAATGCGCCACATTGCGGGACGCGCTGCATGGCTTGTCCCGCAATGTTCAAATTAAACCTGCCTATCAAACAAGAGCGTCGTAGACGCGACATGTCGGGACTGTAAAAAAGTCATCGACGCGCCATGAGGTCATCGACAAGCAAAAAAAGAAATTATCAATAGGAATTTTGAATTTTAATTTTAAAACGAACTGTTTTCAATCAATAAGAACAAGAGTAGATTAAGGTTTGGCACAACAAGAGGCCACGCCGTAACTAAAGAATCTTTGTTTAATGAAGAGCATTTTCGTTAAGCCTAATGGGTAGAAAAAAGCTTGCTTAGAATCAGCCATGGCACAGACAGATGCTACAAAAAGGAAAAGATTATAGTACTATAGTTTTAAATTTTTTCGAGATTTTTAATTTATTAACCACGGCCGTGAGGCCAAGAAAAAGAAACATCTTACACAATGGAAGTAGAAGAGAACAAGACACAGGAACAGTCTTCTGAAAAGAAAGACAGCACTCAGGCTTACAGCCGTCCAACAGGCAACTATCAGCGAGAGTACAGCAGCAACACGGGCCGCTCACAGCGTCCCCGCATTCACACACAACGTGCTTACAGCTCTGACAAGAGCAACAACGACGAGGGCGGATTCCGTCCCGAGGGCTTCGGCGCCGGTCTGCAGAGCAGCAACAGCAGCTATCAGCAGCGTCAGGGTGGCTATCAGCCCCGTCAGCAGGGTGGCTACCAGCAGCGTCAGGGTGGCTATCAGCCCCGTCAGCAGGGTGGCTACCAGCAGCGTCAGGGTGGCTATCAGCAGCGTCAGCAGGGTGGCTACCAGCAGCGTCAGCAGGGTGGCTATCGCCCACGTTACAACCAGCAGCAGGGTGACGACCAGCAGAAGAACGGATATCAGAGCCAGCAGAACGACTACCAGAGCCAGCAGGGTGGCTACCAGCCCCGTCAGCAGGGTGGCTACCAGCCCCGTCAGCAGGGTGGCTATCAGCCCCGTCAGCAGGGTGGCTACGGTCAGCAGCGTGGCGGCTACGGTCAGCAGCGTGGCGGCTACGGTCAGCAGCGTGGCGGCTATGGTCAGCAGCGCGGCGGCTACGGTCAGCAGCGTGGTGGCTACGGTCAGCAGCGTCAGGGCGGCTACGGTCAGCAGCGCGGCGGCTACGGTCAGCAGGGCGGCTATCGTCAGCGCACAGCCGACTATGATCCCAACGCTAAGTATAGCATGAAGAAGCGCATCGAGTATAAGGACGAGCACCTCGATCCCAACGAGCCCATCCGTCTGAACAAGTATCTTGCCAACGCAGGTGTATGCAGCCGCCGTGAGGCCGACGAGTTCATACAGGCAGGCGTGGTGACAGTGAACGGCAACGTGGTTACCGAGCTGGGCACCAAGGTGGTACGCACAGACGAGGTTAAGTTCCATGACCAGCCCGTAACGCTTGAGAAGAAGGTGTATGTGCTCCTCAACAAGCCCAAGGACTATGTGACCACAAGCGATGACCCACAGCAGCGCAAGACCGTTATGGATCTCGTGAAGAACGTTTGTCCTGAGCGCATCTACCCCGTAGGCCGTCTTGACCGCAACACCACAGGTGTGCTCCTGCTCACCAACGACGGCGACCTCGCTTCTAAGCTCACACATCCTAAGTTCCTGAAGAAAAAGGTTTATCACGTTTATCTCGACAAGAACGTGACTGCTCACGACATGCAGCAGATCGCTACAGGTATAGAGCTGGAGGATGGCGAGATCCATGCTGACGACATACAGTATGCCAGCGACACCGACAAGAGCCAGGTGGGCATCGAGATCCACAGCGGCAAGAACCGCATCGTGCGTCGTATCTTCGAGAGCCTCGGCTACCGCGTGGTGAAGCTCGACCGCGTTCAGTTTGCAGGACTCACCAAGAAGAACCTGCGTCGCGGCGACTGGCGTTTCCTCACCGAGAAAGAGGTGGAGATGCTGCGCATGGGAGCGTTCGAGTAAATAGAATAAAGAAATATCTATGTGGACGAGTGACAGGTGACACGGCTCACTTGTCTCTCGTCGCTTAATATAAGAAAAAGATGAAAAGAACAAAAGTTATTGATGCGCTTAAGCGCACCGACTTTGGAGCAGACGTTTGCGTGAAGGGATGGGTGCGTACTCACCGCAGCTCAAAGGCTGTCGACTTCATCGCCCTCAACGACGGTTCCACCATAAACAACATCCAGATTGTTGTCGACCCGACAAAGTTTGATGCCGACATGCTGAAGCAGATAACTACAGGCTCGTGCATCTGTGCCACAGGCAAACTCGTTGAGAGCCAGGGCAAGGGACAGACAAGCGAGATTCAGTGTGACACGCTCGAGATCTACGGCCTTTGCGGCAGCGACTACCCCATGCAGAAGAAGGGACAGTCGTTCGAGTATATGCGCCAGTATGCTCACCTGCGTCTGCGCACCAACACCTTCGGTGCCGTGATGCGCATACGCCACAACATGGCGATGGCCATACATACCTATTTCCATGAGCATGGCTACTTCTACTTCAACACACCGCTCATCACAGCCAGCGACTGCGAAGGTGCTGGACAGATGTTCCAGGTGACAACAAAGAACCTCTATAACCTCAAGAAGACTGAGGACGGAAAGATCGACTATTCTGACGACTTCTTCGGCAAGCAGACATCGCTCACCGTGTCAGGACAGCTCGAGGGTGAGCTGGGAGCAACCGCTCTTGGTGCCATCTACACCTTCGGTCCTACGTTCCGTGCCGAGAACTCGAACACTCCGCGACACCTCGCCGAGTTCTGGATGGTAGAGCCAGAGGTTGCGTTCTTGGACCTCGACGGACTGATGGAGCTGGAGGAAGATTTCATCAAGTATTGCATCCGTTGGGCTCTTGACAACTGTAAGGACGACCTCGAGTTCCTTAACAAGATGATCGACAAGGGGCTGATTGAGCGTCTGCAGGGCGTGCTCAACTCTTCGTTTGTTCACCTGCCTTACACCGAGGGCATTCGCATTCTTCAGGAGGCCATCAAGGGTGGCAAGAAGTTTGAGTTCCCATGCGAGTGGGGCGACGACCTCGCTTCTGAGCACGAGCGTTTCCTCGTTGAGGAGCATTTCAAGCGTCCTGTCATCATGACCAACTATCCGAAGGCCATCAAGGCATTCTACATGAAGATCGACGAGGAAGAGTCGGGCTTCGGCGGCAAGAGCGGCCAGACCGTTCAGGGCACCGACGTGCTGTTCCCGCAGATCGGCGAGATCATCGGCGGTTCTGTTCGTGAGGAGAGCTATGACAAGCTCATGAACGAGATCGAGGAGCGCAACATCCCGATGAAGGATATGACCTGGTATCTCGACACCCGCAAGTATGGCTCATGCCCCCACGCTGGTTTCGGCCTCGGTTTCGAGCGTCTGATCCTCTTCGTTACAGGCATGCAGAACATCCGCGACGTGATTCCCTTCCCACGCACACCGAAGTCGGCAGAGTTCTAAAAAGAAAATTGCTTTATAAGGTCAAGCCTTTTTAGGCTAACCCTTAAGGCCAATCTTCTTATAAGGAAGAAGCTTTTAGGTTAATCCTTTCATAAGGAATAAGCTTTTAGTTCAATCTTCATTATAAGATAAAACCTTTTATAAGGCAACAATATAAAAACAAAATCGTCCTCGAAAAGGCCGAGCATAAACATAAAAAACATCTGCTTATGTTCGTTCTTTTTCGAGGACGATTTGTGTTTGTAAGCCCCGCTATAAGAGTTTTGAATTTTGATTTTTGAATTATCGGCTTTCAGCCGATGTTGAGTTTTCGAATTTAAAGCCCCACCCCCGCGCCGCCTGCGGCGGCTAACCCCTCCCCTTAGGGAGGGGAGTGAATAGCCAAGGCTATAAGAGTTTTGAATTTTGAATTTTGATTTTTGAATTATCGGCTTTCAGCCGATTTTGAGTTTTCGAATTTTGAATTTCCTCTTAAAACAAGGCTATAGGATTTTTCACTTTTCGTTTTTCACTTTTCCCTTAAATCAGGGCTATTGAATTCTTCACTCTTCGTTCTTCACTTTTCCCTTAAACGGCGTCAGCCTAAGCCCTACAGTGCGCTAAACTTCTCCACCAGTTTGCGGCGGTAGAAGCGTCCCACCCTCACGTTTTCTATCTTGTCGAAAGGAGGGAAGAAGCGGCAGCAGTTGTCGGTGACCTCGATGAGGTAGCTCATGTTGATGATGAACTTCTGGTGAACCTGCACAAAGTCGGGACTGATGCCCAAGAGAGCGTCGCTGTTGATGTTACGTTTCAGGCGCATAGGCTCCTCAACGCCTGCCAGCACCACCTCCCATGCTCTTGCGTCAGAGTTGTATTGGAACACGCCGATGTCGCGGATGTTTACCAAGCGGAAGTCGACGGTGTTGGTGTAGAGCAGATATTTGCCGTCGTCATGTGCCGATGAGTCTTGCGTGGTGGCAGCCATGCCCGGGTGAACGGGCGCATACTTGCGGTCTGTGTAGACACGCTGCATGATGACGCTCAGCTCCTTACGGTCGAACGGCTTCACGAGGAAGTCGAACGCGCGGTTACGGAACGCGGGCAACATGAACTTGTCGTAGGCCGAATACATGACCACGCGGCAGTGGCCGTGGGTGTAGTTGTCCATGCGTTCAAGGAAGTCGATGCCTGAGATGTCGGGCAGCTCAATGTCCAGGAACAGCAGCTCTGGCATGTGGGTGCCCATCAGTCGCAGTCCGTCAATGCCGTTAGTGGCTGTTCCCACAACCTCAACGTCGGGATATTCTTTCAGCTGCTCCTGTAGATATTTCGCAGCCTGTATGTCGTCGTCAATAATAAGTGTCTTCATTAATCTTTCAATTCGTTAAACGTTTTAAACGGAACAGATGGAAAAGGCATGCCTATTCCAGCTTCATCCCGTCAGGTATAATTATTGTCGATGCGCATCCGCACACCGTGCCGTCATTTGACGTTATGTTGTGCAGCGAGAAGCGCAGCTTGCGCTTGCTGCGCTCGTTAAGCGCCGCTATCGACTGTGTGATGACACCCAGTCCGGTGCGCTTGCGTGGTGCCTGTGCCCGTGCGTCGAAGCCACGTCCGTTGTCCTCCACCCTTATCGTTGTGGCGTTGTCGGCATGGGTGACCGATATGGTGAGCGTCTTCTTGCCATCACGTCCTTTCAGTCCGTGCACGATGGCGTTCTCTGCCAGAATCTGCAAGAACATCGACGGCACCTGAATGTTGTCGGGCTTGATGTCGGGAGCCAGGCAGGCGTTAAACTCAAAGTCGGGACCCAGCAAATATTTCTGCATGCCCACATAGCGTGTCACGAACGCCAGCTCGTCGGCAAGGCTCACCGTCATGCGTGTCGACATGTCGAGATTGGTGCGTATGAGCCTTGACAGCTCCAACAGCTCGCTGCTTGCCTCCGCTCCGTCGTTCATGATCTTGTTGTTAAGGACGTTGAAGACGAAATGAGGGTTTATGCGGTTGCGTGCGCTCGCCAACTTGAGTTGCATGATGCTTATGCGGTTTCTGAGGAACTGTTTTCGTGCGTACATGAACCACATGATGAGCAAGAGAACGAGCACCACCGCCACGAGCATCATGATAGACAGCGCCGACTTTGTGCGGTAGATGTCGGCGTTCTTGTGCTCCATCTCCAGCGAGTGGTGCAGGCGCAGCGTGTCTTCGGTGAAGCGGTCCATGATCTCGTATGCCCGCATGTTGCTTCGGTTGTGCATGAGCGAGTCGGTCTGCTTGTCGTCCTCGCGCAACAGACGGTAGGCTTTCTCGAAGTTGCCTGTCCGTGCATAATAGCCGCGCAGGTAGCTGTTGCGTATGTGTCGCAGGTTGTAGCCAGGGTCTGCCGTTATGTGTTCGCTGTTGAGCAGGCGTGTCACCTCGCTTATGTTGTCTTGCCGCAGGGCGATGCCTATCTTTATGGTGTTCACATAATAAGTGGCCACGGGGTCGTTCATGCGCAGGATGTATTGCTCCACCATGCCGAGACAGCGTTTCGACTCTTTCACCTCGCCGAGGTTCAGATACACGTCTGCCAGGTTGAGGCGGCATAGGTACATGTCGAAATTGTTCTCCATGTGGTTCTTCACAAGCATCTGCTCGAGCTGAAGAAACTTCTTTAGCGACGACTGATAGTCTTTGGAGTAGTAGAAGAACGAGCCGTAGTCGTTGAGAAAATAAGCCTGCATGCTGGGCTGCATGGCGTTATATTGTTGCGCTGTCTGCTCATAGTAGCGGCGTGAGGTGGTGAAGTCGTTAAGGTTCATGTAGATGCGTGCCAGTCCGAGATAGAGCGTCACGTTCTCTGTCTTCGGCAACTTAAGCGAGTCGGTGAGCAGCAGGGCACGTCTGTACCACGCCGCCGCCTCTGGCAGGTTGTCCTTAAAGTAGAAAGCGTCGGCAAGATTGCCGCACAGCTTATGTGCCTGTGCCTTGTTGTCGCTGTTCATGAGCAACTGGTAAGAGCGCTTGTAGAGCGCAATCACCGAGTCGGGGTTCTGGTGGAAGTTGTGTATCTTGATGGCGGCGCACGAGTAGGCACTCGCCATGATGCTGTTCAGTCGGGGAGATGGTTTTTGCTGCTTGGCAAAACGCAGCGTGCGGTTAACATAAGGTGTTAAAGAATCGGGGGTTTCTGACAGCATGAAATATTTTGCCTTCAGCATGAGCAGCTCATAGTAGGCAATGCTGTCGTCGGCTTCCTTCATGCCTTGCTCAATGAGCTGCAAGGCCGATGAGGCGTGGTGTGTTATGGAGTCGTCGAGGGCGGTGAGCCGTTGCTTGCGTGCGTCCTCATCGCTGTCGCCGCGTCCGTGAGAGCAGGCAGCGAGCAGGGTCATGGTCATGACGAGCAGCAGACACACACATGCCGTCACGGGCAGCGGCAGCTTCAGGAGCTTCTGTTGCCTGTGGCGGTGTGTCGTCTTACGGCTGGCAGTGGTGTGGTGTTGCCGTCTTGCTGTTGTCATGATGCTTGCTCAGTTGGCGTTCTCAGAGAGGAATTTTATTCTTACAAGTCGGATCTCCTCCTCGCTGATGTCCTCGCCGTCAAACTCGTCAAGGGCCTCGTTGATGCTGTCTGAGGTGCTTGTGAGGAAATAGTCGTAGATCTCGTCTACCTTGTCTTCGTCCATCACATCCTCAAGGAAATAGTCGATGTTGAGCTTTGTGCCACTGTAGATTATGGCTTCAATGTCGTCGAGCAGAGTGTCGAAGTCGAGGCCCTGTGCGTCGGCAATGTCGTCAAGCGGAATTTCGCGGTCTATCTCTCTGATGATGTAGACCTTCTTTGCCGACTTCTTTGCCACGGTGCGCACGCGCAGGTCTTCAGGACGTTCGATGTCGTTCTCCTCACAGTGGCGCTTTATCAGTTCGCAGAACTCCTTGCCGTAGCGCTTGGCCTTGCCCACGCCCACGCCCTGAACGTTCTGCAGCTCGTTGATGGTCACGGGATACATCGTTGCCATCTGTTCGAGCGAGATGTCCTGGAAGATGACGTATGCCGGCAGGTTATGCTTCTTTGCCACCTGCTTGCGCAGGTCTTTGAGCATGGCGAAGAGGGTGGGGTCGAGGGCGCTGCCCGCTGCTCCATGGCTCTCTTCTTCGTAAGGCGAACTGAAATCGTTGTCCTCGACAATCATGAACGATGACGGTTCTTTCAGCCAGCGGCGTCCGGCGGCTGTGATCTTCAGCGTGCCGTAGTTTTCTATGTCGGAGGCAATCAGTCCGGCGATGATGGCCTGTCGTATGACGGGCACCCAGAGGCGGGAGTTCAGGTCTTCGCCTTCGCCGAAACACTCGAGCTTGTCGTGATGGTGTGACACCAGCTCGTCGGTGGCCCGGCCTTTCACGAAGTCGATGATGTAGTCTTGTCTGAAGTCGCCCTTCACGGCGCTCACAGCGTGCAGCACCGCCTGTAGGGCATCGCGTCCTTCAACGCGCTCCTTGGGGTGCAGACAGTTGTCGCAGTTGTGGCAGTTGTCGACGGGATAGTCTTCGCCAAAATAGTGGAGCAGCAGCTTGCGGCGACATACCGACGATTCGGCATAGGCTGCTGTCTCTTGCAGCAGCAGTCGGCCGATTTCTTGTTCTGCTCCCGACTTTCCGTCCATAAACTTCTCCAGCTTCTGCAGGTCTTGCTGTGCGTAGAAGGCAATGCAGATTCCCTCGCCGCCATCGCGTCCTGCACGTCCCGTCTCCTGGTAGTAGCCTTCAAGGCTCTTGGGTATGTCGTAATGGATGACGAAGCGCACATCGGGCTTGTCTATGCCCATGCCGAAGGCTATGGTCGCCACGATCACGTCTATGCGCTCCATGAGGAAATCGTCTTGTGTCTGCGAGCGTGTTGCCGAGTCGAGACCAGCGTGATAAGGTGCCGCCTTTATCTCGTTGGCTTTGAGCACGGCGGCCAGCTCCTCCACGGTCTTTCGTGAGAGACAGTAGATGATGCCGCTCTTGCCCGGGTGCTGACGCACAAACTTGATGATCTGCCGGTCAATGTCCTTGGTCTTTTGTCTTACCTCATAGTAGAGGTTCGGACGGTTGAACGAGCTCTTGAACTCAACAGCGTCGTTTATGCCCAAGCTCTTCTTTATGTCTGTGCGCACCTTGTCGGTGGCGGTTGCTGTGAGCGCAATGACCGGTGCGTTGCCGATCTTGTTTATCGTGGAGCGCAGCGTGCGGTAGTCGGGACGGAAATCGTGTCCCCACTCAGAGATGCAGTGGGCTTCGTCTATGGCATAGAAAGAGATCTTGAACGATTGGAAGAAGGGCAGGTTGTCTTCCTTGTTAAGCGACTCGGGGGCCACATACAGCAGCTTCGTGCGCCCACTCTGCACATCGTTCATAACCTGCTGAATGGCGGCTTTGTTGAGCGATGAGTTGAGATAATGGGCCACGCCCGGTTGGTCGCTGATGCCGTTAATGACATCGACCTGATTTTTCATCAAGGCGATGAGTGGCGACACCACAATGGCGGTGCCGTCCATGATGAGCGACGGTAGCTGGTAACAAAGGCTCTTGCCGCCACCTGTGGGCATGAGCACAAAAACGTTGTGCCCCTCGAGCAGGCTACGGATGATAGCCTCTTGGTCACTCTTGAACTTGTCAAAGCCAAAATAGCGTTTCAGCTGTTCGTTAAGATTCACGTTTGTAGTCATAGTGCGTCATAGCGCCGTCGTCATCTCTCCCGACTGTGGCTGTCGGGAGGATGTTGGCGGACTTAATGGTTTCTTGTTTGTTTTTACGCATGAGGTTGATGCAAGGAGTTGCCGCTTCGTCTGGCGGTATCAGGAAGCTGTCTCCATGCGGTTGAGGCTCGACTTCTCAAGCTGCTCTTTGGCATAGTTGAGCGTCACCTTGAAAGTCTTCACCTTCTTTGACGGTATTTCGTACATCGCGTCCATCATGACCGTCTCCACGATTGAACGCAGTCCGCGGGCTCCAAGCTTGTAGTCCATGGCCTTTGCCACAATATAATCGAGCGTCTCCTCAGGGAACGAGAGCTTTATGCCGTCCATGCTGAAGAGCTTTTCGTATTGCTTGATAATGCTGTTCTTCGGTTCTACCAAGATGCGGCGCAGCGCTTCCTTGTCGAGGGGCTTGAGATAGGTGAGCACGGGCAGACGACCGATGATCTCGGGAATGAGTCCGAACGACTTGAGGTCCTGAGGCAGGACATACTGCATGAGGTCGCCCTTGTCGATCTTCGCTGTGTTCTGCACCGAGTTGAAGCCCACGGTGTGGGCGTTCATGCGTTGTGCTATCTTGCTCTCAATGCCGTCGAAGGCACCGCCGCAGATGAACAGGATGTTGCGTGTGTCGACATGTGCATAGTCTTGGTCCGGATGCTTGCGGCCACCCTTTGGCGGCACGTTGACCATCGTTCCCTCAAGGAGCTTGAGCAAGCCTTGCTGCACACCCTCGCCGCTAACGTCGCGTGTGATGCTCGGGTTGTCGCTCTTGCGTGCTATCTTGTCGATCTCGTCAATGAAGACAATGCCCTGCTCGGCAGCCTTGATGTCGTAGTCGGCAACCTGAAGCAGTCGTGACAAGATGCTCTCCACGTCCTCGCCCACATATCCTGCCTCGGTGAACACCGTTGCGTCGACAATGGTGAAGGGCACGTCGAGCAGCTTGGCGATGGTGCGTGCCAGAAGGGTCTTGCCCGTTCCTGTGCTTCCCACCATGATGATGTTGCTCTTCTCTATCTCCACACCGCTGTCGTCGTGAGGTTGTCTCAGACGCTTGTAGTGGTTATACACCGACACGGCGAGGTAACGCTTGGCGTCGTCCTGGCCAATGATGTATTGGTCGAGATAAGCTTTTATCTCTGTGGGCTTGGGCACCTCTTTGAGGTTATACTTGTGGTTGCCCTTGCCTGAGGCTGACGCTTTGTCCATGCCGACCTCTTGAAGCAGTTCTTCGCATCGTTGAACGCACTCGTTGCATATATATCCGTGCAAGCCTGTGATGAGCAGCTGTACCTGGCTCTCGGGCTTACCGCAGAAACTACATTTGTTCATTTCTTTATTTTTCTCCTTTTCTGTTGTAGGGTGGTTTCTATTAAATGGTTACAGGTTGAGGCCCGGCTCTTGTTTCCTTGCTTTTTGTTTTTTTGCCTATGGAAAACATCCGTTCAACCTGTTGCCACGAAGCTTACTTCTCGCTTGTTGTCTCTGTGGCGGGTTTCTTCATGAGCACGGTGTCGACCATGCCATACTCTTTTGCCTCGGGTGCTGTCATCCAGTAGTTGCGGTCGCTGTCGGCCCACACCTTGTCGAAGGGCTGGTGAGAGTGCTCGCTGATGATGTTGTAGAGCTCCTTCTTCATCTGTCCGATGAGGCGTGCCTCAATCTCGATGTCTGAAGCCTGTCCCTGTGTGCCGCCGAGGGGCTGGTGTATCATGACGCGACTGTGCTTCAGGGCGCTGCGCTTGCCCTCCTGGCCTGCCACGAGGAGCACGGCTCCCATTGATGCTGCCATGCCTGAGCAGAGCGTTGCCACGTCAGAAGAGATAAACTGCATGGTGTCGTAGATGCCGAGACCTGCTGTGACGCTTCCGCCGGGCGAGTTGATGTAGAGGGAGATGTCCTTTGTGTTGTCTACCGAGTCGAGGTAGAGCAGCTGTGCCATGATGGTGTTGGCCACATAGTCGTCTATCGGTGTGCCAAGGAAGATGATGCGGTCTGCCATGAGGCGTGAGAACACGTCCATCTGTGTGACGTTGAGCTGGCGCTCTTCGAGGATATAAGGGTTGAGGTAGTGCGACTCTGACTTGATTACGTCGTCAAGCACCATTCCGTTCATGCCAAGGTGTTGTGTGGCAAATTTTCTGAAATCGTTCATCGTTGTTTGTCCTGTTATGATCTTTTTAAAATATATAATGTGTGGCAACGCTGTCTTGCTCGCTTTTTGTTTAATGTCGTTTCTTGCATGTCTTTCTGGGCAACGCTGTCTTGCTTGCCCTCGTGCGTAGCAATGTTTTCGCTTGCCTATATAATAAAAAAAAGAGAGGTTATCGGCTTTTTGTCTTTCTTCATAGACAGATTGTTGCCATTCTGTTTACAAAGATAACCAAAAAAGTCGATAACCTCTTTTATTTAAAGAAGTTTTTTTGAAAAAACGTCAAGTTTTTTTATTATTCACCCTTCTCGCTCATCATCTTGTTGAACTCGTCGAGAGTCACTTCCTTCTCGTTGAGCTTAACAGAAGCCTTGAGGGCGTTGGTGAGCTTGCGGTCTACGGCGCGGTCAACGAAGCCGTCAATGTTCTCGCGCTTCTTCAGCAACTCGTCAACGTAGTTGTCGAGATACTCCTCGGGCACGTTGTCCATGCCATACTGGGCAAACTGCATGCGTGCGCCTTCCTTGGCAGCAGCCTTGATGTCGGCGTCGTCGATCTTGATGTCATGAGCCTTAACCAGCTGCTCCTTGATGAGGTGCCACTTGAGCTGCTCGATGCTTGCTGCGAAGTTTTTCTCTACAAACTCCTCGCCACGCTCCTTGTTGTTGAGCAGCATGATGCGCTTGAGCAGAGCCTCGGGGAACTGAAGCTCGCCTACCTTCTCGTTGCAGTAGGTCTTAACGTCCTCAAGGAACTTGAAGTCGCTGTTTACCTCAAGCTGGGGAGCGAGTGTCTCGGCGATCTTTGCGCGGAGCTCCTCCTCGTTGCTTACGCCACCGTCCTTGCCAAACACCTTCTCGTAGAAGTCGGCGTTGAGCTCAGCCTTCTCGAAGCGCTTGATCTCGGTGATCTGGTAGCTGAAGTTTGCCTCCAGGTCCTTAGCCTCTTCCTTAGAGATCTTCAGCAGAGCAGAGATCTCAGCCTCGCCCTCGGGATAAGCCTTGCGGGGGTTCCATGTGATGATGTCGCCCAGCTTGGCCTCGTTGAAGAGGTTCTTCTGGTCCTCTACCTTGATATACTGGGGCATGAGCACAGCTCCCTCAACGGTGATGCCGTTCTCCTTGGTGTTGCCCTTAGCGTCGAGCTCGCGAAGGTCGCCCTTCAGCATGTCGTTCTTCTCGGCGTCGAAAGTCTCGGCAGCTACATAGTCGCCAGCGCGGTTCTGCAGCATCTCGATCTGCTTGTTGATCAGCTCGTCGTCAGCCTTGATCTTGTAATAGTCGATCTTGTTCTTGCCGTTCAGCTCGATCTTAAACTCGGGAGCTACAGCGATGTCGAAGATAAAGGTATAAGGAGCGTCCTTCTCAATGTCAACGGGAACCTGCTTCTCTGAAGGCAGGGGCTCGCCCAGCATTGCGATGTTGTTGTCCTTAACATACTTGTAGATCTGCTCGCCCACGAACTTGTTAACGGCATCCATCTTTACCTGTGTGCCGAACTGCTTCTTAATGAGGCCCATGGGAACCATTCCCGGACGGAAGCCAGGATAATTGGCTTTCTTACGATAGTCTTTCAGAGTCTTCTCGACGTTGTCCTTGAAGTCTGCTTCCTCAACGGTGATGGTCATAAGACCGTTCACCTTATCCGGATTTTCGAATGAAATGTTCATCTTGTTTTTTTATATTGTTTTTTAATTGTTGTTTTTTCGTTGTTGTTTTTTCGTTGTCGTTTTTTTCGACCTTGCTTTTTCGATGCTGCTTTTTTAGCACTTTCCTTTGCAGATGTGGCGCTCCTCTCTGTTCAGATGTAGACTCTTCTTTTGGGTCTTGCCGTTAGGATGTGGCGCTCCTTTCTGTTCAAGACAAGCTTTTCTTTCTTGTTCAAAGCAGGCGCCTGCCGTGCCGCTTTCTGGCATCTTTACGCATTGAAATGCAAAATTACTTATAAATAATGTAAAATCCTAACGCTTTGTCTAAAAAATGTGTTTTTTTAACCAACATCTTGGTTTTCTTCTCTATAACACAGACTTTTCCCTCTCTAACAGAGCTTTTCTCTTTCTCGGCTTTTTACCCCTCATCTTACAGATTCTTTCTTCCTCTCTTTCGGTAGCTATATGCCATTCTTTCAGTAGCTATCTACCATTCTTTCAGTAGCTATCTACCGCTCTTTTGGCTGCTATCTACCGCTCTTTTGGCAGCTATCTACCGTTCTTTTGGCTGCTATCTGCTTATCTTTCGGTAGCTATCTGCCTCTTTTAGAGCTTCAGAGCTTTTTCACCACGCTTCCGTCCAGACGTCTCATCTCCACATGTCCGTCTTCATAGATGGCGAATGTGGGTTCGTTGCCGCCTTTAGGGAAGGTCACGGAGCCTGTGTTGCACACCACCTGTCCGCTGTCGTCCTGTTCAAGCTTCCAAAGGTGCGTGTGGCCATAGAAGAAAAAGTCGTGTTTGCAGGCAGGCTGGTTCTCCTCGTTAAACACATGTCCGTGAGTGAGAAACAGTCGGCGTCCGTTGTCCACAACCACGGCATAGGTTGAGAGAACAGGAAACTGCAGGAGCATCTGGTCCACCTCCGAATCGCAGTTGCCTCTCACCGCCACGATGTTTTCTTTCATCGCGTTAAGGCGGTCAGCAATGCCCTTAGGGTCAATGCCCTCAGGTATGCGGTTGCGTGGTCCATAATTGAGAATGTCGCCGAGGATGAGCATCATCTCGCAATGCTCTTCCTCATACACTCGCAGCACCTGCTCCAAAGCGGGCAGCGAGCCGTGTATGTCGCTTACTATTAGATATTTCATAGAATAAAATTAATGCCAACCCCCGCTATAGGAATGTTGATTTTTGAATTTTGAATGTTGAATTGTCGGCTTTCAGCCGATGTTGAGTTTTCGAATTTTGAAGCCCCACCCCCGCGCCGCTTCGCGGCTTCCCCCTCCCCGTAGGAGAGGGGAGTAAATAGCCAAGACTATCGAATTCTTCACTCTTCGTTCTTCACTCTTCACTTAATAAGTTCTTCACTCTTCCCTTTCAAAGGCGTCAGCCTTTTTTACCTTTTTACCTTTATAAGTCTCTCGCTTCCATACTTCTCGTCTTCTTCTCTCTCGCGGGCGCGTTTCTGCTCGTCGATGAGCTGGAAGTCTTTTTTGCGCAACTCAAAGTCGGTACCGAGATATTTTTCCTTCACGATCTTGTTGGCAGCCAACTCCTCAGGCTTTCCCTGGAACAAGATGCGGCCTTCGAAGAGCAGGTAGGCGCGGTCGGTGATGGTGAGCGTCTCGTGCACGTTGTGGTCGGTGATGAGTATTCCGATGTTGCGATATTTCAGTCGCCACACGATATGCTGAATGTCCTCCACGGCGATAGGATCCACACCGGCGAACGGCTCGTCAAGCATGATAAACTTTGGGTCGATGGCCAGACAGCGGGCAATCTCTGTGCGTCGGCGCTCGCCGCCCGACAGCTGGTCACCCATGTTCTTGCGCACCTTGCCAAGACGGAACTCGGCGATGAGGCCTTCAAGCTTCTCCAGCTGCTCCTTGCGCGAGAGATTGGTCATCTCCAGCACCGACAGTATGTTGTCTTCCACGCTCATCTTGCGGAACACGCTGGCCTCCTGGGGCAGATAGCCTATGCCTGCCCGCGCACGTTTATACACGGGATAGTTGGTTATCTCCTGGTCGTCGAGAAAGATATGTCCGGCGTTGGGCACAATCAGACCGGTCGTCATGTAGAACGATGTGGTCTTGCCAGCACCGTTAGGTCCGAGCAGTCCCACAATCTCACCTTGGCGCACGTTTATGGACACGTCGTTCACAACGGTGCGTTTGCCGTAACGTTTCACCAGTCCCTCTGTGCGAAGCGTCATGCTCTGCCCTCCGTGTTCAGGCGTGGTGGCTGCCGCCATTGTCTCGTTATTGTTGTTAGTTGTTTCGCTCATTTCTTCTTGTCGTTGCTTGCACTCACGTTAAGCGTGTGTGCGAAGGTGCATTTATATTATAATGTGTGCAAAGTTACTGTTTTTCTCCTTTTTGGCAAAAATAATGCCTTAAAAAACTATGCTAATGCTTGCAGTTTCGGTTTTTTATATTACTTTTGCACGCAGTATGCTCCCTTCTTGCATCCTTTCTGCCCGCCCTTGACGGTGCTTGCGTCAGAAGGAAACAAGACGGCAATGTCGTTGTGAAACAAGACGGTGTGTGTCGTCTTTTTTTTACAAGATAACAATTGAAAACAGATAATAAACAGAAAACAAGATAACATGTTGATAGTAAAATATCTCACCACTCTTGGCAGGTACATCATGCTCATGGGGCGCTCCTTTGCGCGTCCTGAGCGCATGCGCATGTTCCTCAAACAGTATGCCAAGGAGATGTCGGCGCTGGGCGTCAACTCTATAGGCATCGTGCTGCTCATTTCGTTCTTCATAGGAGCTGTGATCTGCATCCAGATGAAACTTAACATCCAGAGTCCGTGGATGCCGCGCTGGGTGTCGGGCTACACCACTCGTGAGATCTTGCTCCTCGAGTTTTCAAGCTCCATCATGTGTCTTATCCTTGCAGGAAAGGTGGGGTCGAACATAGCGTCGGAGCTGGGCACCATGCGCGTGACGCAGCAGATCGACGCTCTTGAAATTATGGGTGTCAACTCGGCCAACTATCTCATCCTGCCCAAGATTCTCGGACTGGTGACTATCATGCCGTTCCTCGTGATCTTCTCATCGGCAACGGGCATCATCGGCGCTTACGCCACGGCCTATATCGGCCACATCCTTCCGCCCGATGACCTGACGCTCGGTCTGCAACACTCGTTCAACGCGTGGTTCATGTGGATGAGCATCATCAAGAGCTTGTTCTTCGCGTTCATCATTGCCAGCGTGTCGTCGTTCTTCGGCTATAGTGTAGAGGGCGGCTCCGTTGAGGTTGGCAAGGCTTCAACCGATGCTGTGGTCTCGTCGAGCGTGCTCATCTTGTTCAGCGACGTGTTCCTGACGCAGATGCTGAGCTAAGAAATTTTTTAAAGGTAAAAAGGTAAAAGGGTAAAAAGGTAAAAAAAGGCTGACGCCGTTGTAAGGGAAAAGAGAAAAACGAAAAGTGAAAAATTCTTTTTAAAGGTAAAAGGGTAAAAGGGTAAAAAAAGGCTGACGCCTTTTAGGAAAATGAGGGTCTTGAGGCTTCTTTAAATGGCTTTTTTTATATAAGTTTTATAAGACCTATAAGCCCTAAAGCTCAATAATCCCTAAAGCTCAATAACCCTTAAAGCTCAATAACCCTTAAAGCCCTATAGCCCTATACCTCCACATAAAACAACCCATTCTTATGATCGAGATACAACATTTATATAAAAGCTTTGGCGACAAAGCGGTGCTTAAGGACATCAACGCCAAGTTTGAGGACGGCAAGACCAACCTCATCATCGGACAGAGCGGTAGCGGCAAGACGGTGCTCATGAAGAACATCGTCGGACTGCTGGAGCCGACCTCTGGACATATCCTTTACGATGGACGCGACTTCGTGTCGATGAACAAACACGAGAAGGTGCGCATGCGCCGCGAGATGGGCATGATATTCCAAAGCGCTGCCCTCTTCGATTCGCTCTCGGTGCTCGAGAACGTCATGTTTCCGCTCGACATGTTCTCGTCAATGAACTATCGCGAGCGTGTGAAACGTGCGCAAGACTGTCTTGACCGCGTAAACCTTATCGACGCTCAACAGAAATTCCCTGGCGAAATCTCGGGCGGCATGCAGAAGCGTGTGGCCATAGCACGCGCCATCGTCCTTAACCCCAAATATCTGTTCTGCGACGAGCCAAACTCGGGATTGGACCCACATACATCGCTCGTCATCGACGAACTGCTGAGCAGCATCACGAAAGAGTTTGACATCACCACCATCATCAACACCCACGACATGAACTCGGTGATGGGCATTGGCGAAAACATCAACTTCATATATCAAGGACGCAACGAGTGGCAAGGCACAAAGGACGATGTCATGGGCTCAACCAACGAAAAGCTTAACGACCTCGTCTTCGCATCTGACCTCTTTAAAAAGGTTAAGGACGTGGAGATGGCGAAGGTAGCGAAAAAATAAACCATAGCTTTCCAGACAACAACAAGACAAGATGCTCTTTTGGGTCTTGCTCACAGGTCTTCTAAGTTAACTCATCGTCTTTAAGCTAACTCATCGTTTTTTAGATTGGTTGTTATTTTAAAGACAATAGAGACAATAGGGACAATTTTAAATTTGCTCTTTCGGTGAATTTTAACATCCTTGATCGAGGTTGTCATTGCACCGACAAATCAAATTTAAAATTGTCTCTATTGTCTCTATTGTCTTTAAAACCAACGCAAAGGAGCCTGCGCAAAACGTTTCTTCTTCATAACAAAATTCTGCTGCCTTTTTAAGACAAAATCTTGTTGTCTTTTCAAAACAAAATTCTGCTGCCTTTTAACAAAAAAATCTTTTTGTCTTTTCTTTCCTGCGTTTTCCTATCTGTTTTTCTACCTGTTTTTCTCCTTTTTTATCTTTCATTTTTCTTCATCTTTCCCGTTTCTCTCTCTCTTTCTTAGTTTATAGCATCTTTTTCTGTCACATTTGAAAGAAAAAAGAGTAAAAAGGTTGCAAATAGACAGAAAATAATTAACTTTGCACCGCGCATTGTTCGTAATGCGCAAAAAAGGATAATAATAATTGAAAAAGGGTGGGGCATAAAAGCCACCAAAACGTTAAATCAAAAAGAGGACAATCTGTTTGTAAGGATAATCTTAATGAAGCAAAGCTAAGGAATTACTTAATGAAGCAAAGCTAAAACTTTTATTAATGAAGCCCAAGTTCTTCTTAATTAAGCTCCAAGCTCTTCTTAATTAAGCTCCAAGCTCTTCTTGACGAAGCCCAAAGCCTTTCTTAAAGAAGTCAAAGTTAAGATTTATGAAGCCAAGCTCAGAAGGAAACATCAATGACGGCAGGTTGTCACCTTGAAAGTAAAGGAAATAGAATTATGAAAGTAGCAATTGTTGGAGCGAGCGGCGCCGTAGGACAGGAGTTCCTGCGCATTCTCGCAGAGAGAAACTTCCCCGTGGATGATCTCGTGTTGTTTGGTTCAGAACGTTCCGCAGGACGAAAGTACACCTTCAAGGGAAAAGACTACGAGGTTAAACTGCTTCAGCACAACGACGATTTCAAGGACATCGACGTGGCTTTCGTATCGGCTGGTGGCGGTGCATCGAAAGAGTTTGCCGAGACCATCACCAAGCATGGCTGCGTGATGATTGACAACTCAAGCGCTTTCCGCATGGATAACGACGTGCCCTTGGTGGTGCCCGAGTGTAACGCTGAGGATGCCCTGAACCGTCCGCGTGGCATCATCGCCAACCCCAACTGCACAACTATCATGATGGTTGTGGTGCTCAAGCCTCTTGAGCAGATTAGCCACATCAAGCGCATTCATATCTCCAGCTACCAGAGCGCCAGCGGTGCAGGAGCAGCTGCCATGGACGAGCTCCAGCAGCAGTATAAGGAGCTGGTGAACAATGAGCCTGTGACGGTGAAGAAGTTCCCCCATCAGCTCGCATATAACGTCATTCCTCAGATTGACGTGTTCACCGACAACGGTTACACCAAGGAGGAGATGAAGATGTTCAACGAGACACAGAAGATCATGCACTCTGACGTGAAATGTTCAGCCATGTGCGTGCGCGTGTCGTCGCTCCGTTCTCACTCTGAGAGCGTGTGGATCGAGACCGAGCGTCCAATCAGCGTGGAGGAGGCTCAGAAGGCCATCGCCGCCGCTCCCGGTTGCACCTTGAAGGACGATCCCGCCAACCTCGTCTATCCCATGCCTCTCGAGACCGCCGGCAAGGACGATGTTTATGTGGGCCGTGTGCGTAAGGATCTTGCCGACGACTGCGGCCTGACCTTCTGGCTCTCTGGCGACCAGATCAGAAAGGGTGCTGCCCTCAACGCCGTGCAGATTGCCGAGTATCTCGTGAAGGTGGGCGATCTGAAATAAGAAAACAGCATCACATCAAGCAAACGAAACAACAAGGTCTGCTTGTAACACAGGCATGACCTTCCTTTTAACCCCAAACGGCCTAATGACCGATTTGGGTTTAAGGATAATCATGGGTCATGTCTTCTGTCTTCTTAAGCAGAGGGCGTGGCTCATTTTGTTTCTTCTGTAGGTGCACGACTCCTGTCTTGCAGTTGCTCCGTAAAAGAAAAAAGAAAGATTTAAAAGATATAGTGTTTAAAAAATTTTGTTTATATGAAAAAAACTTTACTCTCATTGTTTGCACTTGCTTGCACACTGACAGCAAGCGCAGATGCCGTGACCTTTGAAAAGGACGGTTTGAAGTATGAGGTCACATCGCCCACAACCGTGCGCGTGGCCGAAAACAAAATCGCTGGCGTGACCGTAAACGTGCCTGCCAGCGTTGAGAACAACGGCACAACCTACACCGTGAACAGCATTGGTGAGGAAGCCTTCAAATGGGACAATGTCATCAACGTGACGCTGCCCGAGACCATCGACTCGATCTATGACAGCGCGTTTACCAGCACCAAGATTGTTGACCTTACCTTGCCCTCAAAGCTTGTTTATATCGGCAACTATGCTTTCAACTCTTCTAATCTTGAGAGCATTACCATCCCCGCTTCGGTAAAACATATCGGCAACGGCGCTTTCTTCACCTGCTCTAATCTTCAGACCGTTACTTTCCAAGGCAACGTTGAGGAGCTTGGCGGATCAATATTCTACCACACACCCGTGGCCAAGGTCACTCTGTCTGACGACATGACACAGATCGGCGTCAAGATGTTCTTGAAGTGTGACAAGCTCACCGACATCAACTGGCCTTCAAAGCTTGAGGTCATAGGCGAGGCTGCCTTCAATGATTGCAAACTGTTGCCTTCGGTTACGCTCCCTGCCTCTTTGAAGGAAATTGGTGATGAGGCGTTCCTCAACTGCAACAAGATATCGTCTGTTGCTTTCCCTGCATCGTTAGAGAAGCTCGGCAGCTGCGCCTTCTCCAAGACCTCGTTGAAGACCATCACGCTCGATGCAAACAACAGCAACTTCCGTCTTGCTGGCGACGAGCTCTATTCTAACGACTACAGGCTCTTGTATCTCGTGCCCATGAAGGGCAAGGCAACAGTAAAAACCATGGGCGCTTGCGTTGGCATCAACGGTGGTGCTTTCTGGGGTAGCGAGGTGGAGAACGTGACCCTGTCGAAGAAAGTTATCGCCATCGACGACTACGCTTTCTGCCAGTCGGCTTTGAAGAGCATTAACCTCCCCAACACCCTCGTCTTCATCGGCGAGCAGGCCTTTGCTTCTACACAGCTCAGCGGCGATCTGCGTCTGCCTGAGAACGTGTATATCGTTCAAGATGGTGCTTTCGCCGGCAACAACGGCCTCACCTCTGTAACCATTCCCTCAGGCGTTAAGTATATCTTTGCTCATGCTTTCCACAACAGCCTGAAACTCAAAACCGTAACCTTCGAGGGCAGCCAGGCTCCCGAGGTTATGGGTGCCTATGAGGTATATGATTCTCCTTTCTACAACTGCCCCATCACAAAAGCCTACATTCCTAAGGGAACCACAGAAAGCTACAAGAATCAATATTGGAACGACTATTTCACCCTCACCGAGACCGACAAGGGCGTGCTCGCCTACACAGCTACCGACCCGACAGACGGTTCGATGTTCAAAAAGAAATATTTTGATGGCGCTGTCAGCATTACCTTCGCTGAGGAAGTGACCGTTGTGAAGGAGCATCCCGAGGTGTTCTTGCGTCAGGGCAATGACAAGCTCGATCCTGTCTACTCTGGTAAACTTCTGGAGCCAGATGGTGAGTGGTATGTTACACGTCAGAGAGACAAGAAGACCGTGCGCGTGTGGGCTGCCGACTACGACACCTATCTGCAGTCGTTCTCAGGTGGTCCCAAGGACAAGTTTGTTTTCGTCATCCCTGCCGGCATTGTCAAGAATGCCGCCGGCGAAATGAACGAGTTGATTCTTGTCCGCGTCAACGGCTACGACCCTGCCTCTGGCATCGCCAACATCGATATGTCTTCAAAAGATGCTACCGAAGCTGCTCGCTTCAACATCAGCGGCGTGAAGATTGGCAAGACCCAGAAGGGCATCGCCATCATCAAGATGTCTGACGGTAGCGTTAAGAAGGTTTTGGTGAAGTAATTGGCTATAAGTAGGTGTTCAAAATTAATCGCATATATGAATCTTATAAAAAGGTTATGCTTTCAAATGCCTCTACGCCCTCTTTTGGCCCGTATGCCCAGTTCTCATCGGTCGTGTAGCCCGCTACACTCCCTCTTCGGAGCTGAACATACAGACCAAAATAGAGCATAGAATCATTTAAATTAATTTTGAACACCTACTTAATCCCATACATAACACACACTAATTAACATCAAAAGCTATGAGAAAAAGCATCATCACAGTCTTACTCTGCCTCACATCGCTCGCCATAGGAGCGCAGGAGAAGACTCTGTCACTAACCGACTTGCAGATACGCGACCCTTACATCCTCGCCGACAAGGCGTCATCGACCTATTATCTCTACCGCGGACACAACGCGAAAAACGCCGACGGCAAGGAAACGGGAGGCATAGAGGTGTACAGCAGCAAAGACCTCAAACAGTGGCACGGACCCAAGCAGGTGCTCACCCTGCCCTCTGACAACTGGAGCACGGGCGTAATATGGGCGCCAGAGGTACACAAATATAAAGGCAAATACTACGCTTTCGCCACAGTGAACAGCGATGTCAAATGGAAAAACAACGTGGAAGGCTGGGCCGAATACAAATGGCGAGGCACACAAATCTTCCGCGCCGACACGCCGACAGGTCCGTTCCTGCCCCTCACGAAGCACCAGCAGACACCGCTCGACGAGATGGCGCTCGACGGCACACTATGGGTTGAAGATGGCACTCCTTATATGGTATACTGCCACGAGTGGGTGCAGGTGGGCGACGGAACCATTAATCTCGTACGCATGTCGCCCGATTTATCACACACGGTGGGCAACCCACAGATGCTCTTCAACGCCACGGCAGCACCATGGGCTACAGGTGTGGCGACAGAGGTAGCCGGCATGCCACGCGCAGTGGTCACCGACGGATGTTTCCTCTACCGCACACGCACTGGCAAGTTGCTCATGATATGGTCGAGTTTCCACGGCAAAGACTACGCCACAGGCATCGCCGAGTCTACCACGGGCAAGGTGGCAGGTCCCTGGCGACAGCTGACCGAGCCGCTATACACCTCTGACGGCGGCCACGGCATGTTCTTCCACACCTTCGACGGCAAGCTCTGCATTGTGCTGCACTCCCCCAACAGCGGCAACGAACGGGCACACATCTTCCGTGTCAACGACCTCGGCAACACGCTGACATTAGGTCAAGAGGTGAAGTAAAGAGGCCCTTCATACGAAAACCCACTTATCTTGCAAATATAACAAAATGAGAAACATCACATTACTATTAGCTACCATCCTGCTGTTGGGGCTGCTACCCGCCAAAGCCCAAGACGAAACGGCCATGACACTCGAATACACGAGTCGAGTCAAACAATTAGATCTGTGGCAGAACGGAGCACCAAACAGCAACGGCATAACGGCACCAGAAACCGACCTGGGGCTGCATGTCGCCAACGTGACAAAGCCCGTGCTAACAGTCTATGTGCCCAAACATCCCAACGGACTTGCCGTGATAGCATGTCCTGGAGGTAGCTACATACACGTATGGCAGGGGACGGAGGGCCACAACATGGCGAACTGGTACAACAGCCACGGAGTAACTTACGCCGTGCTAAAATATCGTCTGCCCAACGGCCATTGCGACGTGCCGGTGAGCGATGTGTTCCGCGCCATGAAGATAATGAAAGCCCACAGCGAGGAGTTCGCTGTCAAGCGGCTCGGCATACAAGGTTGCTCGGCAGGAGGACATCTGGCAGCCACCGCCGCCACACACTACACCAGTCAAGCAGAGCGGCCCGACTTTCAGATACTGTTCTACCCCGTCATCTCGTTCGACCCGACGTTCACACACAAAGACAGCCGCGACCAACTCATCGGCAAGAATGCGTCTGAACAGCAGGTCCGACTCTACAGCAACGAGCTACAAGTGACAGCCGACACACCACCAGCATTCATTGCCGCCAGCACCGACGACGCGACGGTGTCTGTACGCAACAGCGTGGAGTATTACAACGCCCTACTGTCAAAAGACGTGTCGGCAGCACTACTGCTCTTCCCTACGGGCGGACACGGATGGGTTGGCAACATAGACTTTGCCTACAGACAGGCGTGGCAACAGGCTCTCGCCACATGGCTACAACAACAATCTGACGAAATGAGACACGTCTCACAACATTAAGAAAAACGATAATAATTGGTTTTTGCCTGCTCTCACAATTTTGGGGGCAGGCTTTTTGTATGCTCGGCATGAGCATTGTCTAACGGGTGGAAGTCCCGAGTAAGTTCGCTCTGTTTCAAGACAAAAGAGATTCTAATCCCAAAAATCACTATGAAATTTGGGATCGTAATCCCAAAAGTTAGCCTGATTTTTGGGATTACGACTTTTTTTCTTTATCTTTGCCTCGATTAATAACACATGCAGAAATGATAGAACGACAACTTCAAAAAACAATAGAGGCTCGCATGTTTGCTGGAAAGGCAATCATCGTTATCGGAGCGCGACAGGTCGGCAAGAGCACCCTGTTCAAGATGATTCTTGAGAAGCAAGACTGCAAGACCTTACAGCTGAACTGTGATGAGCCTGAGGTGAAAGACTTGCTCACCAATATCAACACAGCTGAGCTACGGTTGCTCATAGCCGACAATAAGATTGTTGTTATTGACGAGGCTCAGCGAGTGGAAAATATTGGTATGACTTTGAAGCGCATAACCGATAATTTTCCAGAGGTGCAACTGTTGGTCACGGGCTCATCGTCGTTCGAATTGCAAGACCAGCTTAATGAACCTCTCACCGGTCGCAAGTTTGAGTATCATCTCTTTCCAATTTCCACATCCGAGATTTTGAATGCGCAAGGCCTTCTTGGTGTAAAGCAAACGTTGGAGCAACGTCTTGTCTATGGCTCATATCCCGACATTTTGAATCATGCCGACGATGCAAAAGAGCTGCTCATGAATCTTGCAGGCAGCTATCTTTATAAAGATTTGTTGTCGCTTGAGAGCGTCCGTCGTCCTGTGTTGCTCGGCAAGCTGCTCACAGCTCTGGCTCTTCAGGTGTGCAGTGAGGTGTCGTATAATGAACTCGCCAAAACCGTAGGCACAGACAACAAGACGGTTGAGAAATATATTGATCTGTTAGAGAAATGTTACATCATTTTCCGACTCAACGGTTTTAACCGCAATCTGCGCACCGAGTTGAAAAAAGGAAAGAAAGTTTATTTTTACGACAATGGCATCCGCAATGCCATACTTCAGAATTTTGCTCCCTTGTCTTTGCGACAAGACACGGGTGCATTGTGGGAGAATTTTATCATTAGCGAGCGTATCAAAGCCAACCAATATGCCGGACGTTATGCCAACAGCTATTTTTGGCGCACCACACAGCAACAGGAAATAGATTATATAGAAGAGAGCGATGGACAGTTTACGGTTTTTGAGATGAAATGGAATCCGCGACGCGCAAACACACAGTTTCCTTCTTCATTCTTAACGACCTACGATGTTAAGGAAACGGCTGTCATAACACCCGACAACTGGATGGAATGGGTGATGTGATATTGCATATTTATACGCTTCTTCTTGCATAATTATGCAAAACTGCGAAAAAGCGAAAAGTCAATGAAAAAGGCGATATGTGAGCAAAGTGATGCTTTTTCGATGTTTTTGCTATACAGTTTTGTTAACAAATCTTAAAATTGGGCTTTCGTTGTCAAAGAGCCTCTTTGAGGTAGTCAAAGAGCCCAAATGAGCTCCTCAAAGAGCCTCTTTGACAACGTCATTAAGGAACTTTCATTTTGTCATTTCGCCCCTTTGAGAAAACCATACAAAAAAGCCCCCGTTTTTGCATATTTATGCAGAAACGGGGGCTGATGTTTTTATAGTCTTATGAATGGATTTATTTCTCTTTTGAATGAGATTTACACGATCAGAAGTTTACGCCTATGCTGAGCGTGAGGCAACCGTTGTGAGAAGAATCGAACTCGTCGTGGCAGATGTTTGCAAGACCAATGTCGTAGGTCAGGTCGGCATAGAACAAGTCGTAAGCCATGCCACAGCCAAGCCGCAGACCGCCGTCGAGACGTTTGAAGCAGTCGCTTGAGAATGAGCTGGTAGCCACGCGGTCGCCATAGTTCTTGATCTTGCCACCCACGCCGCACGCCACATAGCCGCCAAGGAACGGCTGAATGGACACGTTGTCGCCTGCATCGAAACAATATTTCACCGTGAAGGGCACCTCCAGATAGTTGAGGTCATAGGTCATCTTCTTGTTCTGATAAGTGGTCTTGCCGCCTTTCTCGGTGTAAAACAAGCCCGCCTCAAGGAAGAGCGGTGCGCTGTCGGTGAGCGGTTGTCCCACCACGGCACCGATGTTGAGGCCCGTCTGCCATTTGCCGCCATCCAAGGCCTTGTCGTCTGAGTTGACCACCGAGAACGACGGTCCTATGCGCAGGCCATAATAGCGTTTGCCCGCCTCATACATCCTCGACGGTCTGTTCTCGTTATAGTCGAGATGTCCTGTCTGCGGGTTATAATATTTGCTTTGAGTGTAAGCCTGTGCTGACATGCCGAGAGGCAGCATGAGGGTGGCGATGAGTGAAAATATCAGTTTTCTCATGATCGTTGCTTTTTGTTGTTTTTATTATGATAATGCAAAAGTAGAAAAAAAAGTCCCATGCAGAAAGGGGAAACCCCTATAACTGCATGGGAAATCTCTAAAGCCGACACTTTCTGACCCTTCGTCTTTGCAGGTTGAAAACACTGGTCTACAATAATCTGTTAAAAGCGCGAAGCTTGTTGCTCTTGGTCTTTCGCCGTCTTAAAGCTTTATTGCTCCTGTTCTTCCACAAGCGCAATGCGCAGGTCGCTGACCATGATGAGATGGCGTTTGTAGAGGTCGCCGACAGCACGTTTGAACACCTTCTTGCTCACATGAAACGTGTGCTTAATGTCTTCTGCTTCGCTCTTGTCGCCGAAGGGGCACACACCGCCGTGGGTGTGCAGATATTCGAGTAACGTGTCGGCAAACGACAGCGTCTGCTCGCGTCCTGTGGGCTGCAACGTGATGTCGAGCTTGCCGTCGGGGCGGATGTTTGACACATAGCCGTCGCAGCGGTCGCCGTGGTGAACGAGGCGGAACACCTGGTCGTCATACACCAGTCCGGCGTAGCGGTTGTTCACGATCACCTTGAAGCCGATGGGGCTTTTCTGCCACACCAGCAGCTGCACTTTCTCGCCGGCTTTCAGGTCGGGGTGTCGCGTGTTGTCGAGGTAGCGTTCCACCTTTGCCGATGCCACGATGCGGTAGCTCTCTTCGTCGATGTGTATGTGTACGATGTAGCTCTTGCCCACCTCCATGCGCATTTTCTGCTCGCGGAAGGGACAGAACAGGTCCTTCATGAGTCCCCATTTCAGGAACGCACCATACTCGTTTACCCATGCCACCTCAAGGCAGGCAAACTCGCCCACCTTGGCAACAGGATGTTCGGTTGTTGCCACCAGTCGCTCATCGATGTCGAGATACAGGAACACCTCTATCTCGTCGCCAATGTTTGCTCCTTGCGGCACATAGCGTTTGGGTAACAACACCTCGCCCTCGGGTCCACCGTCGAGGTAGAGTCCGAAGTCGACACGCTTAACTATTTTTAGGCGGTTGTAATCGCCAAGTTTTAATTTTGTCATAGTCAAAAAAAAATAAAGCCCCACCCCCGCGCCGCCGTTGGCGGCTAACCCCTCCCCTTAGGGAGGGGAGTGAATGGCCAGGGCTATTGAATTCTTCACTCTTCGTTCTTCACTCTTCCCTTTTCAAGGCGCCAGCCTTTTTTTACCTTTTTACCTTTTTACCTTTAAAAGCCTTTAAATCTCGTCAATCATGCCGTCCTTCAGGTGAATGGTGCGGTCGGTGATGGAAGCCAGTTGGTCGTCGTGGGTGACGATGACGAAGGTCTGTCCGAGCTTGTCGCGCAGGTCGAAGAAGAGCTGATGGAGCTCAGCCTTGTTCTTTGAGTCGAGACTGCCGCTGGGCTCATCGGCAAGTATGACCGCGGGCTTGTTCATGAGGGCACGGGCAACAGCCACACGCTGCTTCTCGCCACCCGACAGCTCGGCGGGCTTGTGGCCGGCGCGGTCCTCAAGGCCCATAAACTGTAGCAGTTCCATGGCTCGCGCCTTTGCCTCGGAGCGTCCCTTGCCGGCAATGAATGCCGGGATCATGATGTTCTCAAGAGCCGTAAACTCGGGCAGCAGTTGGTGAAACTGAAACACGAATCCTATCTTCTCGTTGCGGAAGCGGCTCAGCGCCTTACCCTTCAACTCGTGCACATCGGTGCCGTCGATGACGATCTGTCCGTTGTCGGGACGGTCGAGCGTTCCCATGATCTGTAGCAGCGTGGTCTTTCCTGCACCGCTCGGTCCCACGATGCTCACCACCTCGCCCTTGTCGACATGCAGGTCAATGCCTTTGAGCACCTGCAATGAGCCAAAGCTCTTCGTTATGTTTTTTATGTCAATCATATTTTTGTTTTCGTCAATTCTTTGTTCTAGTCAATTCTTTGTTCTCGTCAGTTTCTTGTTAACCCATTCCTTAACCGCCAGGTAGGCGCTGCGTTCTTCCTGGTGCTGTGGCTGTGCAAACGTCATCTCGTCCATCGGGTCGCCGTGCTGGTCGGGGAAGATTATTATGATGTTCTTGCCCGAGAAAAACTGCTGAATCTCCTCTGGCAGATGCTCCAGCGCGTTCTTGTAAGACACCGTGCCCTTGCGGGCGGCGATGACGATGAACAGATGGTCTTCGGCAATGGTGGCAGCGAGGCGCGGCATCTCGTTCCAATGGTCCATCTGCATAAACTCGACACGCATCTCGGGGTGGCGGTTGCGCACATACTGGTTGATGAGAGCCAGCGTGTCGGTGCGGCCGTGGAAGATGGTGCGACACTCGAGGTTCACCGACAGGCGGGCCACACGCTCCAGCCAGCGGTAGAAGCCAGGCTCAAACTGTGCCCTCGACGGCACCGCCACCTCTATGCGGCGTATGGTGCTCAGCGGCTGCTTCAGGCGAGCCATGATGATCTGCCTGTTCAAGCCGTTGAACAAGCTCTGGTGAAACTCGCCCCAGAAGCTTGCCGACACCTCCTGGTGCATGTGCATGCCTATGATGATCTCTGATGCTCTAAACTCCTTGAACGCGTGCTTTATGCCGTTGGCAATGTTGGCAGCCACGCGCACCTGGGTCTGCATCTTCACGTCGGCTGCCGCAGCATATTGTTGAACCTTTTCCAGCAGACGCTGTCCGCGCTCTTGGTTCAGGCGCATGTCAACGTCGTCGTAGACCACCGACAGGCCCACCAGACCGCGGCCGAGCTTCGGGTTGCGCATCATGATGGCGAGGTTTACCAGACGCACGGCATACTCGGGATATTTCATGGGGATGAGCATCTTCTCGTCGTCCTGTGTGTCTTCTTGCGGGATCTCCTTGTCGCGCAGCGTGATCTGCTGTGCCGCTTGTTCGGTCACAACGGTGGAGATGAGGCAGGTGAGCAGAATCATCAGTACCACGCCGTTAAGCATCTCGCCCGTCACGAGCACGGAGCCGTCGGGGGTGGTGAGGCGCATGCCCACCATGATGATGGCAATGGCGCCTGCTGCATGGGCAGAGGTGAGACCAAACATCATGTTGCCCGATGTTTTGAGGGGCAGGCGGAACAGGAGGGCCGACAGGTAGGCGGCAATGGCCTTGCCCGCTGTGCCGAACAGGGTGATGGCAAGGGCCACCCACAGCACGCCGGTGTCGCTGAAGGCGAGGCGCACGTTGATGAGCATGCCCACGCCGATGAGAAAATAGGGTATGAAGAGGGCGTTGCCTATAAACTCGATGCGGTTCATCAGCGGCGACACATGGGGTATGTAGCGGTTGAGGATGAGGCCCGAGAGGAAGGCGCCGAAGATGCCCTCAAGACCTATGCTCTCGCTCAGGACAGCACTCATGAAGAGCATGGCCATGACGAAGATAAACTGCATGACGGCGTCGCTGTAACGACGCAGGAACCAGCGCGTGAGCTTGGGTATGAGGATGGCGAGGCCGCCACAATAGATCACAAACTTGGCTACGAACCACAGCCAGAACAGCACGCCCGTCTGCCCGTTGTGCGACGCTACCAAGGCGGCAAGCACCACCAGCGCAACCAGGAGCGAGAGCATGGACGCTCCCACGCTAAGGGCCACGCTCGGCTTGCGCTGCTGGCCGTAACGGCTCACGATGGGGTAGGCTATGAGGGTGTTGCTGGCCATGAGGCAGCCCAAGAGCAGCGAGGCGATGGTGGGGTAGCCCAACAGCCACTCTGACATGATGAACGTAAGGGTGAACGGGGCGGCAAACGTCAGCAGACCGAAGAGCGACAGCCTGCCCTTGTTCTTCTTCACGCCCTCCACATCCATCTCAAGGGCGGCGAGGAACATGATGTAATAGAGACCCACACGGCCGAAGAGCTCGAACGAGTCGTCGCGCACAAGGATGTTGAAACCATACTGTCCTATGGCCACGCCTGCCAGCACCATGCCTATGATGTGCGGAATTCGCAGTTTGCCCATGATGATGGGTGCCAACAGAATGATGACAAGCACCAGGAAGAAGATGAGGCTGGGGTTGGTGATGGGAAAATATTGTGTCAGGTCGGGCATAAGCTCTTGTCGTTAAATGTGTATTCTTAATTTGCAACTGCAAACTTACTCATTTTTTTTCGAAGATGGTTGTGAAAATCAATTTAAATGGTTCTTTCGGCTGTTTATCGGCTTCTTTCTACCGTCTTGCGCCCGTTCATGATGACTATGCGCGGGCTGTGTGACAGTTGTGTCTTGCTCACCTTGCGGCCGAGGAGGTCGTAGACAGAGGTCGCTTTTTCTTTGTTTGCGCCTCCTGCGGTCTTGCTTCCTATGGTTTTGCCTTCTTCGGTTGCGCCTCCTGCGAAAGGTGTGCTTATGGCCGACGGTGTGCTGTCGTCGATGTGGTTGACCACGGCAGCTGCGGCATCGGCATCGTCGGAGAAGACGAAGAACGCGCGAAACGGTTTAAGCTCGCCCTCGCCGTTGGGCACGGAGAGGCGTGTGCCGCTGCTGTTGAGAAAGCGGTAGGCGGTGCCGAGAAGAGGGGTGGGGACGTAGGTGCCGCACATCTGTATGTCTGTCTGCTCGTGGGTGGCACTCGCGGCGATGGTCTTCGTCACGGGCGTGGGTTCGCTTGCTACGATGTCTCTTGACGAGAACACGGGGTCTGTGAGGGTTGCTGAGGGCTTCATGATGAACGGCTGCCCTGCTGCCACGGCGTTGGTGCGCTTGAACGACAATAGGGGTGCGCCGTCTTCGCCACGTCCGGCTGACGACAGACGCTCAACCACGGCTCCTTGAAGCGTGGTGGCGATGTCGGAAGGGGTGAGGGCGAAGGGCAGGCAGAGCGTGTACCATCCGCCGTCGGCGCAGAACGTGCGGTGGAGCGTTATGCTCTCGGCCAGGTGGCCGTTGGCACGGCTCAGTTGGGTGGCGTTATCGTCAGTCTCGCTCTCTGACGATGGGTCGGCGTAGAGATGCAATGGACCGACACGCAGCACACGGCGATAGATCTGCACAGGCTTTACGCTGTAAGGCGATGAGTAGCATTGGAAGAAGCCCACGCTGCTGGTGGAGGAGAAGCGTAGGCAGGTGTTGTTGGCGCGGCTGCCGTTAAACTCTATCTGTGCGTCGCCCGTCAACGGGTCTATGTCTATCTTGGCTGTGGTTAACTCTTTCGACGATGTCGTCACGGTCTTCAGTTCTTGCGTGGAACTGTTTGTTGCTGCCAGACAATGGGTGTCGTCGACTTTTAGCATCCATCCTTTAGAACGGCGCGACAGGGTTATGAGCTGTGCTCCGTCTGGCACCGTGGGGCGACCGTCTTCATCGAACATGGCGCTGATGGCCTTGCGGCGCTTCTTCTCTTCCTGGATCGACATGAGGGCGTGGTTTGCGGCGTTGCCTATCACCACCACGTCGCCATCGGCAAGCTGTAACGCATCGTTGACGCGAACAAACAACTGCTCTTCTTGCTGGTCAGAGGCATCGCTGCCTGTTCCGTTTCCTCCTGAGCCGTTTTCTCCTGTTCCGTTGCTTTCTCCTGTTCCGTTACCTTCTCCTGTTCCTTCTGTTCCACCTGTTCCTTCTGTTCCGTCTCCACCGTTTTCACCTGTTCCGTCTCCTTCAGTTCCGTCAAGGTCATCTTTGTCTACCGTTATGTTTACGTTCTCGTCGTCATCGTCATCGTCGTCTGTGTTTAGACAATCTTCATTAAGCACAATATGGCTGTTGCGTTCTGGACCAACCATGACGGGAGATAGTCCCCACGCCGTGGCGTGTGGAGCAACCATGTGGAGCAATGCTGTTAAAACAACGGTTTTTATGATGATCGTCAGATTGTTCATAGAATGTCCTCCATCCTTTAGGTGAGATGTCTTGTGTTTCGCAAAGATGTTTTTAGAAGATGCCTCCGCAAAGATGTCTCCGCAAAGAAACAAGCTTGCTTGATAGCTTTGCCGAGGTGCAGCTTATCTTTTGCAAAGATACAATAAAATAAGCTTTTCAACAACTTTTTGCCCTTTTCCTTCTCTTCTTTGCGATAAAATGTGTAAGTTTGCATAATTAGTTGTAAGAGAGTGCGCCGACGAGCCCTGCTTTATAGCTGACAAGCACATTTCCATTCACCAAGAAGCATGAAAGCTTTTATAAACCATTTGAAGCGAAACCGCATAGAGAACCTTGTCTATCTGGCGTTGTGGATTATTATATTCACCGCGCCAATGATGAACATGTATGTGCGTGTGGTGAACGTGGCGGAGCTCTATTTCTTGTGGGACGAGATCATAGACATGTGGCGTTACACCTGCATGTTTCTGGTGGCCTTCATCATAAACAACGCCTTGCTCAACTCCATTCTTATTAAAAGGCACGACATTCACCTGTATCTCTGCATGGCGGTGTTGCTGCTTGTGGTCTTCACGGTCTTCCAGTCGTTCATGGTTTATTTCTTCCATGACACCGTGGTGCAGGTGCGCGACTCGGTGCTGCCGCAGCTCCCGGGAGCGTCCATCGACATCGTGAGCACCGTGGTGTTGATGTTGCTCATGGGCATGAACCTCGGCGTGAAACTGTTCTTTAAGCTTGAGCGCGACTCGATAGAGATGCAGCTCGTGGAGAACCAGAATCTGGAGCATCAGCTCGCTTATCTGCGTTACCAGATCAATCCGCATTTTTACATGAACACCCTCAACAACATTCACGCTCTTGTCGACATCAACCCCGAGAAGGCAAAGACCACCATCGTGGAGCTGTCGAAGATGCTGCGTTATGTGCTCTATGACGCCAACAGGGAGAGCGTGTCGTTGAAGAAGGAGATCGAGTTTCTGCGCCACTACTTCCGACTGATGTCGCTCAGGTTTACCGACGACATAAAGACCTCGCTCACGGTGCCTGAACGCATGACCGACTGTAACGTGCCGCCTCTGCTTCTTATCATCTTTGCCGAGAACGCCTTCAAGCATGGCATAAGCTACAGCGGACAGTCGTTTGTGGAGGTGTCGATAGATGTGGTCGACGGCAACGTCGTGTTCACATGCAGCAACAGTAAGCACACCGCGAAACCGACGTGTGAGAAAGGAGGCGTGGGCTTGGTTAATGTGCGCAAACGTCTGGATCTGCTCTACGACACCAACTATAAGCTCGAGATCAAGGACAGCGAGCAACGCTTTGACGTTAAGCTCGTGATGCCTGTCTTGAAGGAACGGCCACAGGAGAAGACGGTGAACAATGGTTCTGACAAGAATGGAAAACAAGGATAAAGAAACAAAAAAGGAGAATAAAGAAATAAGAAAATAAGAACACAAAATAAAAAATAAAAAATAAAAAAAACTTCCTCTATGAATACGATAAAATGTCTGGTCGTGGATGACGAACCGTTTGCCCTGCAGCAGTTGGCCTCTTATGTGAGCAAGGTGCCATTTCTCAAACTCGTCGACCAATGTCTTAGCGCCGATGCGGCACGCAAGGTCATTGACAGCGAGAACGTTGATGCCATGTTTGTGGACATCAACATGCCTGACCTCAACGGACTCGATTTTGTGCGTTCCCTGGCAGCCCCGCCACTCGTGGTCTTCACCACGGCCTACTCGGAGCATGCCATTGACGGCTTTCGGCTCGATGCCGTCGACTATCTGCTCAAGCCCTTCGGCATGGATGAGTTTAACCATGCCGCGTTGAAGCTGAAACGACAGTTTGAGCTTGAGCGTCGGGTATCGGTGCAGAACCTCCTCGACGACACCATCTTCTTCAAGACGGAGCACAAGGTGGTGAAGGTTCACATGCACGACATACGTTATGTGGAGGGCATGAGCGAATATCTTAAAATCTACGTTGAGGGCCAGCGTCCCATCGTCGTGTTGCTCAGCATGAAGCGCATAGAGGAGCGTCTGCCAGCCGTCAAGTTTATGCGCATACATCGTTCTTACATTGTCAATCTGCAAAAGATACAGGAGGTCAACAAGAACCGCGTAATTCTCGATAACGACACCTTCCTGCCCATCGGCGACAGCTACCGCGACAAGTTTGTGGGCTATCTCAACGCCAAGGTGTTGGGATGAAAGAGGATGGGATATAAAGCTCAATTGCTCCTGAAAACATTCTCGTCTTGACAGATCGAGAAGATTAAAGAGGATGAGGGATAAAGC
>OLFV01000604.1_pt1 | contig 41358 bp, 30 predicted proteins | sample 1605551 | NCBI WGS metagenome assembly OLFV01 (sample SAMEA3888922, study PRJEB22519) | human gut metagenome | biome: human gut; feature: human-associated habitat; material: faeces | place: Denmark | collected 2011 | reverse complement strand
ATTACGTTAATCACTCTGTTCCAATGCGATAATGCTTAGGCGAAAGTCCGGTATGCTTCTTAAAGAAAGTGCCGAATGCGGAGGCATTAGGGAAACTGAGTTCGTAGGCAATCTGCTGAATTGTCTTGTTTGTATTCTTCATCAGGAAGATACTTCTACGGATTATCGCTCTGAAGATGAGTTGCTGAACAGTCTTTCCGCAAAGAGACTTCACCAACACCGTAAGATATTTTGGCGTGAGACAAAGCTTGTCAGCATAGAAAGCGACACTGCGCTCACGAGTATAATGTTCCTCTATAAGATGCACGAGTTCCTCAAAGATTTCTATTTTGCGGTCCATCTCCTTGGTAGGCGACTTTAATGTGTTTGAGAAAATGCTGCAAAGTCTATAGGTTACAGCCATAAGCAATAGTTTATGCTCATGTGAACTATATATATCTGTATCGCCCTTGCCTTCTATTCTGCTGAGCATCTTGGCATAATCGGAAAGCATTTCCTCATATCCTGTGTGCATTACGTAGCACGCACTGGGATAAATAGTGGAATAAAGTCGCATGGTAACGACAGTATTTCCGAGCATATCCACGATTTGCTCGGTACGATAAAACAGGAGCGTATAGCGAAGTTCCTGGGTGGTGTCTGCCACCTGAAACATCACTCCTTTTGACAGAAAGACAGTCTCTCCTGCAGAAACGACAAAGGATGCTCCATCTGCTCGAAAATGGAACATCCCTTGATGACAAACCACTACTCCGACATAGTCCAAGTAGAAGGGTTGCATCAGTTGGCGAGGGAACGCATTCGCCTCGCATATTATAATATTGTCACTTAACTCCATAGTTGGTTTTTAGCCTTTCCTGCATTGGTTTTTTCATCCAACGCAATTGTTCCAAGTTGCGAAGTTAAGAAAAATAATACTGTTTTCTGACGGAACCCTTCATTTTTTATATTATTTTAGCAAATTTCTACTTTGCTCCAAGTCTATGGACATCGACATTCTTTAGCAAATAGTCGCGCGTCAGTTCGCTAAGATCACGCTTTTTCCAAGGTATTACCAGCATCAGGAGGGCGCATCCCATACATCCATAGAAGGTCCATCCTGCCATTTCCTTGATAGTGGTCAGCGTAGCTTGTACCTGCACCTTTCCCTTTACGCTCATGGCAGCCATATTCTCTGCCTCTGTGACACTCCTGCCCTGATACTGCATTCCGCGCGTAGTCTGATCATAAGTGTTTGCAGTTTGGATATTTGTGCGGTCAAAGTCCTGTGCATACCTTGTAATGTAATACTGCTGACGATGCTGAAGCACTGTGCCATAGAGCGCTGAACCAATACATGGAGCGATAACCATACGTACCGTAAGCATGATACATACCCATGTGGACATGAATCGATAAGGCATTCTCTGATTGGCTATCGTGGAGATGAGCGAATAGAGGAGCATCATGCCCGTGGAACGAATGATAACAGGCCATTTCATGCGCTCATACATGCCGTCATTCTGCACTTCGAAATACATAAAGATGGCGTATGCTCCTATAAACACGAATCCCAGAGCGTACATCCATTTGAGATGCACATTCATGCCTCTGGCTATTACGGCGAAAACCAAGCCCACTGTGTAACCCACCATCACCCAGTTGCCAAGCGTAGCATTCTGCCAGTTATCTATCTTCATTCCGAGTCCAGTAAACACATTGACAAACATCGCACTGGAATTACATATCATCAGAAGGAAGAAAAGCAAAACGCCATAATTTATCACCCTTACGCTGAAAGCTTCGACAAGGAAATATGGTGAGCGTCTTGACATTTCAAGGTAGATGAACAATGCCGTAAAAATGACACAAACCACAGCTGAGAAGCGTATGGTGGAATCATCAAACCAGTCAAGAGTCTTGCCAAACACCATCACATAAGCAAAGGAGCAAAGCATGATGCTGAAGACAGTCACATTGCCAAACTTGGACATCGTGATAGGAAACTTCGGCATAGGATACTTATGATAAGGCATTGCGAAGAACACGATGATGATTCCTGCAAGCATGAAAGCCATCATAAAATGATAGACATACTGCCATTCGTAAGCATAAGCGAGCCATGCTGTGAGCCACGTGCCGAGCTGTCCGATTATCATGAAGAAGAGATAGATGACAGGTTGCGAAACCATCTTCTCCTTATCCGCTGCATCCCAAGCCTCTTCGGTGGTAGGTTCGAGTCCTGGAGTGAGGTTTCTCGTTGCCTCAATGCCGAAAGCATACTTGATAAGCACAAAGAGATGTGCCATCAGAAGCGTCTGTCTGACGAAGCCCATCAGCAGACTGCACAGTCCGAGAATGAAGAGAGAGTCTGTCTGGGCACAGATATAACTGAGCACAAAGAGCATGGAGAATCCCACCATACACATCATCTTCTCCCTTCGGATGCACACGAGATCATAGAAGAATGGAGAGAAAGCCGCCATTCCTATCGATGTGCAGAAACCTGCGAAAGCGATGTATTCCGACTGTATGCCGAGTCCGCCCATCATCTCACCGCTATTGGCGGAATAGACGCCACTCATCGTGATCATAGGCACGAAGAGTATGATCATGAAGATGATGCCTACAGGCTTTGGCACCCAGTCATAGAACGGGTAATTCTTATAATCTTCAGACATTGTCCTTATTTCCTCACTGCTTTAACTATTACCATCATTCCGGCTGCAAGGCGTGCATTATCTTCCTTGCTGATATTGGTGAAATCTATTCTTACAGGCACACGCTGCTGAATCTTGACAAAGTTGCCTGCGGAATTGTCCGTAGGTACGAGTGAATACTTAGCTCCTGTAGCTCCGGAAATGGCAGTCACGGTGCCTTCAAACTCCTTGCCCTTCATCGCATCTACTGTCATTCTCACCTTCTGACCTACATAGAGGTTCTCAATCTGGGTCTCCTTATAGTTTGCAATAACCCATTTCTTATTCTCTGGAATGATGTATGTGATTGTAGTTCCAGCATTTACCATCTGTCCTTCCTCTATGGAACGACGACCCAGTTTACCATCACATGGAGCTACAACGACGCAATAAGAGAGATTCAGCTTTGCCATCTCCACCGCAGCCTCAGCACGCTCAATGGCAGCTGCAACATTCTGCTTGCGTGTATTTACCTCGTTAACGCCCTTATAAGCGGCGGCTTGTTGCTTACGTACAGCCTCAAGTTTCTTCTTTGTTGCTGCATACTCCACTTCGAGTTGCTCCAACTGGATAGGTGTTGCAGCTTTCTTTGCCACAAGGTTACGGTAACGGTCGCAGTCCTTTGCAAGCTTCTGCAAGCGCACCTCTATCTCATCTATAGATGCAGAATATATGGAAGCGGAAGTCTGAGTGGTCTGCTCTGTAGCGTCAAGTACGTTGGCTCCTGCCTTAGCGTCCTTGAGAGCAGCCTCTGCCTCCATCAGTCTGATGCGATACTCACGGTCGTCAAGGATGAGAAGTGTGTCTCCCTTGCGTACATCCTGATGTTCCTTGAAGCACACCTTTGCAATATAGCCTGAGGCACGAAGGTTTACAGGCGAGATATACTGCTCCACCTGAGCATCATTACTTGTCTCATGTGCATTATAATCGAGGAAGAGACAGATGATTTTCCACAATCCAAAAGCGAGGATGACGATTCCTATGAAGCTTGCCACGAGCTGGCGGCCACGCTGTCTTTTGAGTTTCTTTACGGTTTCTTCCTGTTTATTCTCTACGTTATCTATTTCCTTGTTTTCCATTTTATTATGTAGATATTGTTATTGTTTTACTTTACGAGTTCCAGTTTTCCAGTGAGTTTGAGCAATGAGAGGTTTGCCACCTTATAACTATAGTAGGCATTGAGGTAATTGTTCATCGCTTCGCTCATGCGCATCTCATCCTGAAGCACGGCTGTCATTGAGGAAACGCCCTCTTTATACTGGTCGGCAGTCACATTATATACATCCTCTGCCAATTTATAATTATCCCATTGCTTTTTATAGTTGCGCTGACTGTTGTTCACCTCACTGACAGCGTTCATATAATTTGCCTCAAGTCCCTTGAGCGCATCCTCATATCCGATGCGTGCATTCTCCTCTTCCACTTTTGCCTTTCTGATTTTTGAGCGTTTTTCAAAACCGTCAAAGACTGGTACGCGGAGCTGTATGCCGAGGCCATTTGAACCATACCAATGGTTTGACTCGCCTGAATGCCACCAATGCTCTATCTTATCAGTGAAAGCGGAGTACATCAGGCTTCCTGTAAGACTGAGAGAAGGCAGGTATCCATCCTTGGCAAGCTTGGTCTGCTGCTTAGCGAGCACCTTCTTTTGCTCAAGCAACTGAAGCTCATAGAGTCCAGTATTAAGTCCGTCAGCTGCCACTGTCTCTATCTGTCCTGGGTTTACGTCGGACACTTTTATTTCCTTTTCGGCTGGATAGTCGATGACGTATTTGAGCATCGTGTATTGCTGTTCGAGCATTGCGATTGCATTATCACGCTGAACGGTAAGGTTTTCTATATTAAAGTTCACGCGCTTTACATCCACTTCGAGGCTCATCTGATTGTCATAGAATGCCTGAGTGATGTCACGAAGACTTTTGAGTCGGGTTATATTATCATTCACCAGACGTATCTGTTCCAGCGTATTCTGCGCCATGTAATACATCTTTGCGGTCTGCAAAATAAGGTCCTCACGAGCTTTCTCATACGAGAGCTGATTGAGTTTGTCCACCGTCTTTGCGATATCCACCGCTGTGAGCACCATCTGATTATAGAGAGGCATCTGCAGTTGGAGTCCTGCTGACGCATTATATTGCAGTGTTTTGGTCACATTATACGGTTTTCCGTATGCGCTTCCGTCGGTTACTGAAACCGGCGGAGTGAAATTATCATTGAGTTGTGCCACTGCATTTATCTGTGGCAGCAGTTTCGACTGGTTTTCGCTCAGTGCGTGCTTACCTTTTATTATCTCATTGCGATTTCTTTGCAGGGAGAGATTGTTGTCCACTGCCATCTGCAGGCATTGGCTCAATGTAAGAGTCTCCTGTGCCTGGAGGGAATGGAAAGCACCGAGTGCAAAACATAAAAACAGTAACTTTTTCATTTTTATCAGTGTATAGATTTTTTCCGATAGTTAAAATTCCGGGTGCAAAGGTACGACTTTTCTTCCGTACTCTACTATTCAATTACAAGTGCAAAATGTTCATTTTTTCCAATTCCCATTATTTGCTTATGTTTTTACTGCATAATTATGGCTTTAGAGGTTCCAACAACCAGTATATCAGCAAGAGAAAACACAATATATCAAGAGACTCCAAAGATATCAAGCTCTCTTCTCATAAACTGTTTTAGCGTCTTCTCATGCACCATTCTATTATGTTCGCATATTTTTACACTTGTTAAAATGTTGACAATTTCCCTCCATCTCCACAAAGGAAAAATCAAAGGCGACACACCTTCTTACCACTAAAAACGGACTAAATTTCACCATTTCCATGCTTTGTAAATGTAATAACATAGATATTACTCTGCAATAACTATGCTTTTACCATGCAATATCTATGCTTTCACAACGCAATAACTTAGTTATTACATCTCAAAATCCATACTTTTACCGCATTTTATCTATGTTTTCTCATTATTTTTAGGCTTTTATTTTATTCCCATTTCATAACCACCTAACAATCAATACGTTCCAAAAACTGCGAGAATCGCGAATTTGCGAGCAGTTTTACTTGTGATGGATTTTATTTGTTAAAATTTTGTTTGATTGTTCATTAGTGGGTTTATTTCCCATAGATGATTGTATTACTCAACCGTTTTGCCGTTTTATAACCACATATAATTTCAACCAAACGAAAACAATTCAGCCAGTCAAAAACAGAAATCTTGACTGGCTGAATAGAATTATCATGCCTGAACAGAAAATTCAAGCAATGGATTATCGAGTCTTTTATTTCAAATAATCAGGAATCTTGTATCCTGCCGCTTTGGCAATCTTAACAGGAATGAGAGCATTGTCATTGTGGGAAGCAAACTGCTCAGCACCTACTCCAATGGCATAGACAGGAACAAGACCTGCAGAATGGCCGCCTGTAGCCCATGAGAGGAGCGCTTTCTTATTCAGAATGCTCTTAGCCTCACTTGCAAGCGGCTCGTTAGAGGTGTATTCATTCTTGACACCATCTGCCTTACCCTCAAATGATTCCTTCCACACTTTATGGAGAAGAGCCTCTTCCTTCTCAGTCATCTCGACATTTTTCCAGAAACCGAAGTTGTCTGTAAGAGCCTGCTTTGCCTGCTCCCACGTGACACGATTAGCCGTTTGCTTACGAAGGTCGCGCAAAATCTGGGTAAATCCGTCTGTACTTACCTTCTGATTACCCAATACTTTGAGATTGAGGGCATACTTGTTATTATGCGCAAGTACGAGACCACCAGTCTCATGGTCTGCCGTGAGGACGATGAGAGTCTCGTCAGGATGTTGCTTGTAGAATTCATAAGCTATCTTAATGCAGCGATCTACAGCCATTACCTCATGGAAAGCAGTAGCTCCGTCCTGTCCGTGGCAAGCCCAATCCACCTTGCCTCCTATCTCGTTCATAAGGAAGAAACCGTTCTTGTTGTCACGCATGAGGAATTCTATCTGGCATCTGAGAATGTCCTCGATGGTCATCTCGCCTTCCTTCACGTCAATGGCGTATGGCAATGAACCATCACCGGAAGCCGGATTGAGATGGTCTGGATCCTGAACGAGAAGCATCTTCCTGGCTTTCTTCATCTTCTTCTGGAAGTCTGCCACACCACGAGCCACAGTATATCCAGCCTTCTCCATCTCTTTATAGAGATTAGGCTCTCCCGGATGCTTTTCAGGGTCTTCAGGTTTGTTGATAGCCGAACCTGCGTAGAAATCCAGATCTGTAGATATCATATCCTTTGCCACTGCATAATACTCTGAGCGAGAGGGATTATGAGCATAAAAAGCCGCTGGAGTGGCATGGTTGACCGTAACACTTGAAGCTACGCCGACCTTCATTCCTGCCTCTTTTGCCCACACTGCAATAGAAGTAACCGGAGTCTTGAGGTCCGGCATCAAGCCAAGACAACTGTTCTTGGTCTTCACTCCCGTGGCAAGGGCAGTACCGGAAGCTGCTGAGTCTGTCACACCGCTGTTGTTGGAAAATGTGGATGAAACACCGACTATAGGAAACGAAGTCATGCAGAAAGGCGACCTGCCGATGTATCCCTGCATCTCTGCATTATACATCTCTGCGCCAAGAACTGTATTGACTCCTGTGCCGTCAGTAATGAAATAAAAAACATATTTTGCTTTTTTCTGTGCTGAAATGGTCAATACCATCGCCAGCATCAATACCATGGTAAGTATTCTTTTCATGATTTTCAGAGTTTGGTTTTATTGCGGGGCGACACCCCCGTCGTCATTAAGTATTTTATTTGTCGATGCAAATTTAAGGAAAATAATCAGAAACACATCGCTTTTTGCCGACTTTTTCAAAAAAGAAACATATTTGTAACAAAAATGGATGTTAAATAATGTATAAGTATGCGGTTTTCACAAAGAAAAATATAACTTTGCACTGCAAATTAACCTTTAACACACATAACCTTATGTTCAGCAAAGAGACATACATTCAGCGACGCAACGTGCTGAGAGAATTAGTAGGTAACGGAGTTATCGTCCTCTTCGGCAATAACGAGTCACCTTGTAATTATCCTAACAATGGATATTCTCCATTCCGTCAGGACAGTTCTTTCCTCTATTATTTCGGAATCCAGGAAATTGGACTCATCGGAGTTATCGACTGCGAAAGCGGAGAAGAATGGCTCTTGGGCAATGATGTTGACGTAGAAGACATCGTATGGTATGGTAGCGTTCCTACCATTTCCGACCTTGCTGCAAGCGTCGGAGTAAAGAACTCTGCACCATGGAAAAAGATAGAAGATATCGTCTCTGATGCCAAGAAGACTCAAAGAAAGATTCATTTCCTCCCACCTTACAGACATGACATCATGATTCAAATCATGGATCTCATGGGCATTCATCCTTATGCCCAGAGAGAAGCCGCATCTATGGAGCTCATCAACGCTGTCATAAAGATGCGTAGCGTGAAGACTGCTGAGGAAATCGAAGAAATCGAGCGCGCCTGCAACATCGGATACGAGATGCATACCCTCGCTATGAGACTCACCCGTCCTGGTAGAACTGAAAAGTATATCGGAGGCAGAATCGATGGTATCGCTCATGCTCTTGGCGCTCATGAGAGCTTCGCCACCATTTTCTCACAGCATGGAGAAATCATGCACGGATGTCCTTCCACCAACCTCCTTGAGGATGGCAGAATCGTAATATGCGACTCTGGAGCTGAAACTGTAAATAACTATTGCTCTGACAATACTCGTACTATGCCTGTAAACGGAAAGTTCACACAGCGCCAGAAGGAAATCTACAACATCGTCGACGAATGTCACGACTTGACTCTCGAAATATCAAAACCTGGAGTCAAATATATGGACGTGCACTTCGCTATAGCTCGTCGCATGACTGAACGTCTCAAGGAGCTCGGACTCATGAAGGGCGACGTCGATGAAGCTGTTGCTGCCGGAGCACACGCTATGTTCTTCCCTCACGGACTCGGTCACATGATGGGCATGGACGTACACGATATGGAAGGATTCAACCAGATTTATGTTGGCTTCGACGAGGAGACTCGTCCTATGCTCGACCAGTTCGGCACCAACTGCCTGCGTATGGGCCGCCGCCTACAGGAAGGCTTCGTAATCACTGACGAACCTGGTATCTACTTCATCCCTGCTCTTATCGATGACTGGAAAGCCAAGAAGCACTGTGCTGAGTTCCTCAACTTTGACATGCTTGAGACATATAAGGACTTCGGTGGCGTACGTATCGAGGACGATATCCTCATCACAAAGGATGGATGCCGCTTCCTCGGCGAGAAACGCATTCCTTATCATTTCGCTGATGTCGAGGATTACATGGCAAAGAACAGAGAGTAAGCTGTACACCTTATAATATATAGGTCTGAACTTATTTTATAAAGGTCTGGAAATATAACCATAAAAATAAATATCCAATTACCAAAACTAAAAACAAAAATGAAAAAAACATTTCTGCTTGCAATTGCAGCCATGATGACACTCGGTGTCTTTGCTGACGACCAGAAGAAGGAGAAGGATCCTAATGAGCCAGTATTCACCACTATCGTGGCCAACCCTATCACTTCTATCAAGAACCAGGCTCGCTCTGGCACCTGTTGGGACTACTCTACCCTCGCTTTCTTCGAGTCTGAAATCTTGAAGAAGACCAAGAAGAATATCGACCTCTGCGAGATGTTCGTAGCTAACAAGGACTATATGGACCGCGCAATCCTCAAGGTTCGCATGCACGGTGACGCACAGTTCTCTCAGGGTGGCAGCGCTTACGACGTATTCTACGTGCTCAAGAACTATGGTATCTGCCCAGAAGATGCTATGCCTCTTCCTGGAACCATGTACGGTGATACTCTGAACAACTTCAACCAGTTCTTCAAAGTAATGGAGCCTTACGTTGACGCAATCGCCAAGAGTGAATCAAAGAAGCTCAACCAGACTTGGAAGGTTGGTTTCCAGGGTATCCTCGATGCTTACCTCGGCAAGTGCCCTGAGACTTTCACCTACGAAGGCAAGAACTACACTCCTAAGACATTCGCTAACTCTCTCGGTCTCAACTGGGATGACTATGTATCAATCACCAGCTACACTCACTATCCATTCTACACCGAGTTCCCTGTAGAAGTACAGGACAACTGGCGTCAGGGTCTCTCTTGGAACCTTCCTATCGACGAGATGGCAAAAATCATTGACAACGCTATACGCAATGGCTACACTGTAGCTTGGGGCGGTGACGTTAGTGAAGATGGTTTCACTCGCAACGGTCTTGCTCTTCTCTATGACGCAAAGGGCGAAAGCCTTGAAGGTTCAGACATGGCTAAGTGGCTCAAGCTCAGCCCATACGAGAAGAAGAACAAGCTCTCTGAACTCGGCATCAACGCTCCTGAGATGACTCCTACACAGGAGAAGCGCCAAGAAGAGTATGACAACTGGACTCTCACTGATGACCACGGTATGCTCATCTACGGTATCGCTAAGGACCAGAACGGCAAGGAGTACTACATGGTAAAGAACTCTTGGGGCGAAACCGGTAAGTACAAGGGCACATGGTACATGTCTAAGAACTACATCGTAGCAAAGACAATGGACTACATGGTAAACAAGAATGCTATTCCTAAGGATATCCGCAAGAAGATGGGCATCTAATAGCGCACTCATTTTATCATATCATTCTTCTCTATTTCTAATCAAAAAGGGAAGATAAAACCATAAACAGAAAAAACTTAAAAAGAAAGATTCCAATCAAACTTCTCTTTAAGTTTTTTCTGTTAATGTTTTATATAGACAGCAATTAAAAACTAAATGACGGTAAAAAAATAAAATGTTATTTTTTTACCGTCACCGAAACAACAAAACAACATGAATAACTTCACATTCTACAGTCCGACAGAATTTGTGTTCGGAAAAGAAACAGAATTACAGACTGGCAATCTTTGCAAGCGTTACGGCGCTTCAAGAGTAATGATTGTCTATGGAGGCGGAAGCGTTGTCAGGTCAGGACTCCTTGACAGAGTAAAAGCAGCCCTCGACAAAGAAGGAATCTCTTACTGTGAACTCCCTGGCGTTAAACCTAATCCTATTGACACTAAAGTTCGTGAAGGAATCGAGCTCGCTCGTCAGTTTAAGCCTGATTTTCTCCTTCCTGTAGGCGGTGGCTCTACCATAGACACTGCCAAAGCCATTGCTGTAGGCTACTATTACGAAGGTGATTTCTGGGACTTCTACTGCGGAAAAGCACAAGCTCAGAAAGCATTGCCTGTAGGTGTGGTTCTCACTATTCCTGCTGCAGGCAGTGAGGGATCCGGTAATACCGTTATTACTAATACCACTACTAAAGTAAAGGCTGGCATCAGACTGCCTTTCCTACTTCGTCCAAAGTTTGCTGTCATGAACCCAGAACTCACCATGACACTGCCTGAATGGCAAACAGCAAGCGGTATTACAGATATGATGGCTCATATCCTCGAACGCTATATGAGCAACACAGAGGATGTTCAGATTGGCGATCGCATGGCTGAAGGCATACTGCTCGCTATTATGGATGTAGCACCACGCGTTATTGCTAATCCTAATGACTACGAAGCACGAGCTAATATCATGTGGTGTGGCACGATAGCACATAATGATACTTGCTCCATAGGTCGTCAGGAAGACTGGAATTCCCATGCTATGGAACATGAAATCAGCGCTGAATACGACGTAACACACGGTGCTGGACTCGCTGTTGTGTTCCCTGCATTCCTCGATTACGCTGCTGACCACAATCCTCACAAAGTTGCTCAGCTCGGTTATCGAGTACTGGGAATTGAGAATACTGGCAATCTTTCAGCTGATGCACACAAAGCAGCATCTGCATTACGCACATGGTTGCATGATGTTCTGCACATGCCTGTAACCTTCTCACAACTCGGCGTGCCTAATCCTGACCTCGAACTTCTCAACACTCGATTGCATAAACTCAAAGGTGAGATAATGCAAGGATACATGCAGCTCGATTATAATGCCACAATGGAGATTTACAAGAAAGCTCTTTGATTAGCGCAATAAATCCCGTTGCTTCACTTATCATCAAGCAAATATATAGTCTTAATCGTCAAGTTATTTTGAATCAAAAGAAAGTACTTATATCTATAGTCGGGTGGATAACTTAACACCCACCCGACTTTATTGGCTCTCGCAAAGAAAATGAGAAAAATAACGGACAATCCAGCAATCTCCACCACCTACGGTGTGACGGTGAAGCACCCGACCAAGGGAACATTCTATTTCAGTACCCTTCGTGCCATCTACGCAATATTCAGCGTTGAGGAAGTTGGGCGCACCATAGAATACCTGTGGCAGTCGCCTGTCAAAATCGGGAAGGAGTACACCACTCCTACTGGGATGAAGATTCAGAAATTCACTTTTATCAAACTCAGAAACAAAAAGTTATGAAAGAACTTACAGAACAACAAAAGAAAGATATCGAAAGATTGAAGCCTTGGGCTTTATCTTCTCTACCCAAAAAGTATGACGGAGTTCGCCTTTTCAAGGTTGTTGATGGCGAAAGTGTTTATAATTTGTATAAAACAGAATGGGGTAAGAGACACAAGATAGGTATACCTGTTCTCGTCATTATTGAAAACGGAATGCCAAAACTTTTGGACTATGACGAAACTATGGGGGTTATCGTTTCTTAGATTTCTTTTTGAATATTACAGCATCCGCCATTCGCTCTACCGCATTGGGGTTTATCGTTGCATTATCTGTTCGATAAACCTCAATTTCTTTTACGCCCTTGAAATAATCTGGTATTGAATTGTATATATTCTCTTGTCCATCGTAAAGCACCAGGCTACCATCACTAAATCTTTCAATCACGGCAGAATGTCCAATCTGTTCATCCCAATCCCATGAAAGATGGTATCTTCCCACTTTCTTGGTTTTGCTATTCAAGCTATTGATTATAGACTTGCCTTTTGAAGCGCAGGCAATTTGTGGCGTAAGACCATTAAATACTATTCCATACCCAGCACATTTATTCTTCACATACGATTCTCCAGCAATATAGCTTATATCCGTCTCTGAGGTAAACACATACGGCTTAGCCTTGACGTTAAAGCCACGCCTTCTTAACTCGTAAGTGAATGAACAGAAAACACAATTTTCATTATCGGAAACAGGGTTAACGTTACCGCTGTCTGCCATGTAATGTGGCATTTGTTCTCCAATGTTTATATGCAATCTTTTGGCAATCTCCTGATGATTATCCAGTTGTTCCTTGGTAAAGGTCTGAATAGTCGCATTCCGTTCATATATACCCTCCACGTCTGCAGGGTCGATTCTCGTATCCTTGCCCCTCTGACCGAACTTGTGGGACTTATAGCTAAAAGTCAATCCTTTTGCAATATCTCCACTCAAGAAGTTATCCTTGATGAAGTAAGGCAGACTCTTGGCGGACTTAATACGCTCTGCATTCCTATCCACCCAGTCAGTGAATTTCTTCGGCATGGAGCGCACCTCGCCCTTGAAGTGATAGCCAGCACGCTCTTCTTTGCTCATACGTGCCCATCTGTTCAGTTCCTCACGTTCGGCAAGCTTCGGGATGGTGTAGCAACGGCAGAAGGGATGCCAGCCTGTGAACTTGAACTTCTTGGGATATACACCAGCGAGGTCATCGCATATATCATCGCAAGGGTGATTGTCGGACAGTCTTATCTCGATGCCGATAACGAAGTCCATTTCCTGCTGTTGTACGAAGTCGGCAGTACGGTACGCAATATTGTTCTCCGTCACAGTCATGCGCAGAGCATTCTTGTAGGAACTGCGGTACACTCCTTGTCTTTTACTCCATTGAAATAATTCCGATTACCCAATTATGCGCCGAAAGTATAGATTAATGACTTTAGAGTGATTACACATTTCTGCGACTTCACATAAATAACGATATTGCCAACATTATGTCAACCATTGAAATACGCCACAAAAAAAATAATCCCCTCAGTTTTCAAAAAATAAAAACTGAGGGGATTTACTTGCATTATTCGAGAAAGAAGAAACTATTCTCGTTTATATTTCATTCTTATATCTTTACAAGACAGAAATTAAGCCTGCTCATCAAGAAGAATGTTCATCATTTCTACGGCAGCCTTGGCAACAGAAGTACCAGGACCGAAGATAGCAGCAACACCAGTCTTATAGAGGAAGTCATAGTCCTGTGCAGGGATTACACCACCAGCAATTACCATGATGTCCTCACGACCAAGTTTCTTCAATTCTGCAATAAGAGCAGGAATGAGAGTCTTGTGACCTGCAGCAAGCGAACTAACACCTACTACGTGAACGTCATTCTCTACAGCTTCACGTGCAGCCTCTTCAGGAGTCTGGAACAATGGACCCATATCAACGTCGAATCCACAGTCAGCATAACCTGTAGCAACTACCTTAGCACCACGGTCGTGACCGTCCTGACCCATCTTAGCAACGAAGATACGAGGACGACGACCCTCCTTCTTAGCAAACTTCTCCGTAAGCTCACAAGCCTTGTCGAAGTCGCTATCATTCTTTGATTCTGATTTATACACGCCTGAAATTGTTCTGATTACTGCCTTATAACGACCAACTACCTTTTCGCAAGCGTCGGAAATCTCACCAAGGGTACAACGCAACTTAGCGCATTCTACTGCAGCTTCAAGGAGATTACCATTACCAGTACGAACTACCTCTGTAAGAGCATCAAGTGCCTTCTTACAAGCCTCGTTGTCACGCTTAGCCTTGAGTTCCTTGAGAGCAGCCTCCTGCTGGAGACGAACAGCTGTGTTATCCACCTCAAGAATATCGATAGGATCTTCGTGCTCAAGACGGTACTTATTAGTTCCGACGATAGTCTGAACGCCAGAGTCAATACGAGCCTGAGTACGAGCAGCAGCTTCCTCAATACGCATCTTAGGCACACCAGTCTCAATAGCCTTAGCCATACCGCCAAGTTTCTCGATTTCCTGGATATGCTCCCAAGCCTTGTGTACGAGTTCATTGGTAAGAGTCTCTACATAATATGAGCCTGCCCATGGGTCGATTTCCTTACATACCTTTGTTTCGTTCTGGATATAGATCTGGGTATTACGAGCAATACGAGCAGAGAAGTCTGTAGGAAGAGCGATAGCCTCATCGAGAGCATTAGTATGGAGAGACTGAGTATGACCAAGTACTGCACCCATAGCCTCTATACAAGTACGACCTACGTTGTTGAATGGGTCCTGCTCGGTAAGAGACCAACCTGATGTCTGAGAGTGAGTACGCAGAGCCATAGACTTAGGATTCTTAGCACCAAAACTCTTAACAATCTTAGCCCAAAGGAGACGACCAGCACGCATCTTAGCAATCTCCATGAAGTGGTTCATGCCAATAGCCCAGAAGAAAGACAAACGTGGTGCAAAAGCATCAATGTCAATACCTGCATTAACACCTGCACGGAGGTAATCCATTCCGTCAGCAAGAGTGTAAGCCAACTCGATATCCGCTGTAGCACCAGCTTCCTGCATGTGATAGCCAGAGATAGAGATACTGTTGAACTTAGGCATCTTCTGAGAAGTGTACTCGAAGATGTCAGCGATAATCTTCATAGAGAATGCTGGTGGGTAGATATATGTATTACGCACCATGAATTCCTTGAGAATATCGTTCTGAATAGTACCAGCCATCTCTTCAAGTTTAGCGCCCTGCTCAAGACCTGCAACAATGTAGAATGCCATAATAGGAAGCACAGCACCATTCATTGTCATAGATACAGACATCTTGTTCAATGGAATACCATCGAAAAGCACCTTCATGTTCTCTACAGAACAAATAGACACACCAGCCTTACCAACGTCACCTATTACGCGAGCGTTGTCAGGGTCATAACCACGGTGAGTAGGAAGGTCGAAGGCTACAGAGAGACCCTTCTGACCTGCAGCAAGGTTACGACGGTAGAATGCGTTAGATTCCTCTGCGGTAGAGAAACCTGCATACTGACGGATGGTCCAAGGACGGAATGGATACATCATTGAGTAAGGACCACGGAGGAATGGAGGAATACCTGCCGTAAAGTCGAGATGCTCCATACCCTCAAGGTCTTCCTTAGTATATACGGACTTAACCTCGATATGTTCTGGAGTCTTCCATACAAACTGTATGTGATTATCTTTCTGCCATTCAGCACCGTTCTGAGACTTAATGCCGGCAGTAATATCTATATTCTTAAAATCTTTTCTTGCCATAATTATATTCCCAGTTTAGCGTTGAAATTCTTGAGAGTCTCAAGTTGGTTAACCTTTACGTGGATGAAGTTCTCTATACCTGCAGCCTTAAGATCCTCAGAGCAAGCAGGAGCACCAGCCACAACGAAGATAGCACGATTATTAAGATACTTATATGCAGGGATTGCATACTCAGCATACTCATCATCAGAAGAACAAAGCACTACGATGTCTGCGTTTGCAGCCATAGCAGCATCAATACCCTCCTCTACTGTCTTGAAACCAAGGTTATCCATTACCTTGTAACCTGCAGAAGCGAGGAAGTTGCATGAGAACTGTGCACGAGCCTGACGCCAAACAAGGCTACCGATGGTTACCATGAATGCCACTGGCTGTTTCTCTGCCTTTTCTGTAGAAAGGCGTAATGCCTCGAAGTCTGCAGCGAGACGAGATGCGTGAATTGTCTTGATTGCACCCTCTTCGTCCTTATGTCCGCAAGAGTCTGCACAATTGCAAACAGGCCTCTTGCCTTCAGACTTCTCATTGAAATTAGGGAATTGGTTAGTACCAAGGATAAACTCACGGCGCTGTGCAGCGTGGAGATGACGCTTCTCATTGGTAGCGTTGATATCATCCTGTACAGTACCGGCAAGAAGAGCTGCAAGGAAACCGCCCTCTTCTTCCACTTTAAGGAATTGATTCCAACCCTCTGTAGCAAGGGATGTAGTGAGTTCTTCTACATAATATGAACCTGATGCAGGGTCAACGACCTTGTCAAAATGACATTCTTCCTTAAGAAGGAGCTGCTGATTACGTGCAATACGCTCTGAGAAATCATTTGGAGTCTCGTAAACAGCATCGAATGGAGTCACAACAATAGAGTGAACACCAGCAAGCGCTGCAGACATAGTCTCTGTCTGAGAACGAAGAAGATTGACATGAGCGTCAAATACTGTCATATTATAAGAGGTTGTAACAGCGTTTACACACATCTTGCAAGCGCAGTCACATTTTGGCTCATACTGCTTTACGATATATGCCCAAAGCATACGAGCAGCACGGAACTTAGCAATCTCCATGAAGTAGTTCTCAGAAATACCCATATTGAACTTTATCTTCTTAGCTGCAAGAGTTGGTTCTACGCCAGCATCAACGAGCTGCTGAAGATATTCGTTACCCCAAGAGAGAGCATAACCGAGTTCCTGAACGATATAAGCACCAGAATTGCAAAGAGCAACAGAATTTACTGTAATACAACGGAAGTTAGGATAATCCTTGAAAGTCTCTACAAGAGCAGGAGCAACAGCAAGAAGTTCTTTGACATCCTTGCCCTGCATTACCACTTTCTCGATTGGATCCCAATCAATGGAACCTACAATCTTCTCCTTATTATATTCCTTCTTTTCGAAATATGCAGTAAGGACTTTAGCAAGTTCCAGACTGTGACGCTTGCAAGTGGTGAAGTTTACTTCTACTACATCGCAATAGATACCTTCGAGCAACTGCTCTACGAACTCTGCACTCACCTTGTCACCAGGTACACGGAATGAGAGAGAATCAATGCCCTTGTTGAGCACATCAAGAGCTTTCGCATTAGCTACTTTGGCATCTGCAGCGTCAATTTCCTGACGTACATACCATACATTGTCTGTTTTCTTGGTACCGCGGACGAAAGGATACTCGCCCGGCATAGAATTAGGAGTCTGCAATTTCTCTACATCCTCACGGCGGTAGAACGGCTGCACACTGAAGCCTTCATTTGTCTTCCACACGAGTCGCTTCTGGAAGTCTGCACCTTTGAGGTCAACTTGAATCTTGTCAAGCCATTCCTGAGTGGTAGGTGCTGTAAACTCGGTGAAGAGTTTTTCTTTGTTATTAGCCATAATTTTGTTTAGTATGTGATACATGAATAATATCTTTAAGGTGCAAATTTAGTCTTTTTTTTCTATAAAATAAAAAATCCAGCGAAAAACTTGTAATATTTATAAATAATTTCACTAAAAAGATAGTTGGAGTGGATTTTTTTACTAACTTTGCATCTAAATTGAAAATTCACAGACAATATTTATGGATTGGATCATTAACCTTTTTACGAATAGCGAGAGTGTAGCACACATCGCCCTGCTCTATGCTATTGTAATCACCGTTGGCGTGCTCCTCGGTAAAATCAAGATTGCAGGCATTTCCCTCGGAGTGACTTTCGTTCTTTTTGCTGGTATCGTGGCAGGACACATCGGGTTCACAGCACCTGTGAACATCTTGACTTTCGTTCAGGATTTCGGACTCATTCTCTTCGTCTTCATGATTGGACTTCAGGTAGGTCCAGGTTTCTTTGAGAGTTTCCGTGAAGGTGGTGTGCAACTTAACATTCTCGCAGCATGCAACATTCTCTTCAATGTGCTTGTGATGTTTGCATGTTACTACATCTTCTTCGACACCACAAACCCAGTCAATCTTCCTATGATGATTGGTACCATGTATGGTGCTGTGACCAATACTCCTGGTCTCGGTGCCGCTAATGAAGCACTTGGTGCAATCTTCGCTAACGGAGACGCTCCTACTATCGCAAACGGTTATGCTTGCGCATACCCTCTTGGCGTAGTGGGCATTATCGGAGCTACCATAGCCATCAGATACATCTGCCGCATTAAGCTCCAAAACGAAGAGGAGAATCTTAAGGCACAGGAAAGCAATACTGCAGCTAAACCACACCTGATGCACCTCCTTGTCGAAAATTCTTACCTTGATGGTCACACCATTTATGAGATACATGAGTTCCTCAAAAGAGACTTCGTATTCTCTCGTATCGTGCGCAATGGCCAACTTATATTCCCTAAGAGCACCACAACTCTGGAACTCGGCGACAAACTATTCGTTGTTTGCCCAGAGGCTGATGCTGAAGCAATTATCGCTTTCATTGGCTCTTTGACAGATGTTCCCGAATTTACTGAGCAGGAAAAGAAAGGACAAACAGTAAGCAAGCGTATTCTTATCACTAAACCTCAGATGAATGGTAAGACCCCTGCTAAGCTTCATTTCTCAAGTGTATATGGCGTGAATGTAACTCGCGTTACTCGTCAGGGTATGGAGATGTTTGCTTCCAGCGATCTTCCTCTACAGGTAGGCGACCGCATCATGGTAGTTGGTGATGAGGTATCTGTAAACCGTGTAGCTTCCCTTATGGGCAATGCTATCAAGAGACTTGATCATCCTAATATCGCCACCATATTTATAGGTATTGTAATAGGCATCCTCTTCGGAAGTATTCCTTTTGCTATCCCAAGCATTCCAGTTCCTATGAAGCTTGGTATTGCAGGTGGTCCACTTATCATTGCTATTCTTATCGGTCGTTTCGGCTATAAGGTTAAGCTCGTCACCTATACCACAACTTCTGCAAATCTTATGCTACGAGAGATAGGTCTTGTGCTCTTCCTCTCCAGCGTAGGAATTAAAGCCGGAGCAAACTTCGTAAACACCGTAGTTGCAGGTGATGGACTTCTCTATGTAATGACAGGCTTCTTTATCACCATTATCCCAATCCTTATCGTGGGAACAGTGGCAAGACTGAAATTTAAGTTCAACTATTTCACCATAATGGGCATGATAGCAGGTTCTTATACAGACCCTCCTGCACTTGCATACGCTAATGCTTCTTGCTCCAAGGATGCTCCTTCAATAGGCTACTCTACGGTATATCCGCTTAGTATGTTCCTCCGCATCTTCGTGGCACAGATAGTAGTGCTCTTCTTTTGCTAACATCTATTAATCTACAAGTAATACACAATGAAAAAATCAGCTTATCTTTTGGGCGGATTGCTTCTATGTTCCACTTCGATGATGGCTCAAGGTGCCAAGAACATCAAGATCAACGAAGTGGTTACAAGCAATATCGCCAGCATCCAGGATGAGTTTGGCAACCACAATCCGTGGGTAGAACTTGCCAACACAGCGTACTCTTCGTACAACGTGCGTGGCATGTATATCACTACGGATAAGTCTGTCCTCGATCCTAAAATGTCAGTTCCAGAGCGAATCAAGCGCATGACAATTCTCCCAAGTGGAGACCCACGCACAGCTCTCTCTGCTCGACAGCATGTAGTCTTTTACCTGAACAGCAACCCTGCCAAAGGTACAATGCACCTCAACACCAAGGCAGACAGCACCACACAATGGATTGCGCTCTATGATGGAAACGCTGTTGACCTCATTGACTCTATCAGCATTCCTGCTCTCAAAGCCGATTGTTCTTACGCTCGCGTCAGAGATGGTGAGGACAAATGGGCAATTAAGACACCAGACAATGTAACACCTGGCATCGAAAACTATACTGACGTTTCCGAATCCAAGGTTGACAAGCTCAAGCGAGACGACCCTAATGGAATAGGAATCACAGTACTCTCTATGGGCGTAGTATTCGCTTGTCTTGCCCTTCTCTATGTATTCTTCAGCATACTCGGTTGGGCTCTTCGTGACAAGAAGTCCATTAAGAAAGCAGCAGGCGCAGTCCCTGGCATAGTTCCTGTGGTAAAGACCGGAGAGAAAATCGTAGAAGTAGGACATAAGACCAATGTTATCCTTCAGGATGGACTCAAGTCTAAGGGTATTGACAAAGAGACATATATCGCTGTTATAGCAATGGCTCTGAAGCAATATGCCGATGACGTTCATGACGTAGAGAGCGGAATTATCACTATTAAGCCTCACACTACTATTTGGGGCGAGCACAGTGCCGGAACTCCTATTCCTGACGTACACCATAAGGCTTAAACTAATAACATTACTCAGTCCTTTCTTTATACCTTATATATCTGTAAAATAGGGAAAGGCTATAATACAAAGCAACCTATAATTTAACACTTAGGACTTAAATCGGAAGAGAAAGTGATTTTATCCCAACAAGTAATTGCTTCTCTCTGCTGATTATCCTGATAAAATACAATTATAAAACAATGGCAAAATATCAATATACGATACAGGGCGTTGATTACGATGTAGAAATCAACGAAGTAGAGGGTTCCCTCGCTAAAGTCAATGTCAACGGTATAGACTTTGACGTAGAACTCAAGCAGCCTATCTCTGTAGGCAAGCAAATGAAGAAAGTGAAGGTAGAAAAGCCTGTTGCTGCTCCTGTGACAGCAGCTGCTCCTGGTGCTGCTCCAGCTCCAGCACCTGTAGAAGCGGGCTCTGGTGCTAAGGTTCTTGCACCTCTTCCAGGCACAGTCACTGAAGTATGCGTCAAGGTTGGCGATGCTGTCGCAATGGGCGATACAGTCGTAGTACTTGAAGCTATGAAGATGCAGAATAATATTGAGGCTGAGAACGCTGGCACTGTTACTTCTGTTCTCGTAAGCAAGGGCGACACCGTAATGGAAGGCGCTCCTCTCATAACTATTGGATAAGGAGGATAAACTATGAGTTTTACAGAATTTATTGTTTCCAACTTCAACGAGTTCCTTTCATATACAGGCTTTGCCAACGCTACATGGGGAAACATCATCATGATTCTCGTGGGATGCTTTTTCCTTTGGCTCGCCATCAAGAAGGACTTCGAGCCGCTGCTTCTCGTTCCGATAGGCCTCGGTATCGTTCTCGGTAATATTCCTTTCCGCGCTGCAGGATTGGAAATTGGTCTTTACGAAGACAACTCAGTGCTCAACATTTTCTATCAGGGTGTACGACAAGGATGGTACCCACCTCTTGTATTCTTGGGTATCGGTGCTATGACAGACTTCTCTTCTCTGATAGCAAATCCTAAACTGATTCTTATTGGTGCAGCAGCACAGTTTGGTATCTTTGGTGCTTACATGGCAGCTCTTGCAATGGGCTTCGAACCTAACCAGGCTGCCGGTATCGCTATCATCGGTGGTGCTGACGGCCCTACAGCTATCTTCTTGTCATCTAAGGTGAGTCCTAATCTGATGGGAGCTATCGCAGTCTGTGCTTATTCATACATGGCTCTTGTGCCTGTTATCCAGCCTGTCATCATGCGTCTCCTCACTACAAAGAAGGAACGTCTTATCCGCATGAAGCCTGCTCGCCAGGTGAGCAAGACAGAGAAGATTCTCTTCCCTATTCTCGGACTTATCGTTACCACGTTTATCGTACCGTCAGGTCTGCCTCTGCTGGGTATGCTCTTCTTTGGTAACCTCCTTAAGGAATGTGGTAAGACAAACCGCCTTGTAGATACTGCTACAAACTCACTCAATAACGCAATCGTTATACTCCTCGGTCTTACAGTAGGATGTTCAACTCAGGCTTCCGAGTTCCTCACAATGAATACCGTATTCATATTTATCATCGGTGCTTGCGCATTCATCATTGCAACAGCCAGCGGTGTTCTCTTCGTGAAGATTATGAACCTCTTCCTTCCTAAGGAAAGCAAGATCAACCCTCTCATTGGTAATGCTGGAGTAAGTGCCGTTCCTATGGCAGCACGTATCTCCAACAACCTCGGACTCGAATACGACCGCAAGAACTTCCTTCTCATGCACGCTATGGGTCCTAACGTTGCCGGTGTTATCGGTTCTGCTGTGGCAGCAGGTACATTGCTTGGATTCTTCTCATAAGATTTTAAAAAACATTACATACTCTCTTGATAGCCAGCATTAAGATAAAACTTAATACTGGCTATTTTGTTTTCAGAGGCGCTTGATACAAATTCCACATATCACGCTCTTCACACACATTACATACATCATGCCCTTCACACACATTACACACATCCCTACAGACATCGACGATATACCTGTCATTCCATTCCATACCAGCTACAAGCTATAGCTTTACAGAATGAAATTTCAATAAAGAACCATATAGAGTCTATAGTAAAAGAATGATATATACGCTAAAAAATCCGATTACATACCTAAACTCAAATCGACCATTTGAGTTATGCAAAAAGCGCATAACGACTTATAGCCATCATTATAGCACTTGTATGCTAATACAATTGTAATACGTAGTTTTGTACAGCAAATACATAGCTTTCTACATTTTACGAGTCAAAAAGAAAGTAGATTTTTCTGACGACCAATTTGGGGTTAAATGGATATTAATATCGTGCATAATACTCCCTAATGCTTAAAGATTGACATCCTACCGACAAATATAAATTCACATTTATGGCAGGTAAATACAGAAACGATTCGTAACCATTTCCATCCTAAGAAGTAAGATCACTCGTGACAGAAGACCTTAAAGTTGTCCTCGCAGGAAAAGATATTACAGAAGGAGTGACTGCCGGAGGCGGAGTGACGGGTGGCGGTGGCTCTGGAGTCGTAGAAAACTAAAAAAGAACCGTCACCACACCATTGTTGTTATCAATACGCCCGATGTGTAGCTAAAAGCCGTACATCGGGCGTCTTCTTTTCCTATCCCTCTTCTATTTCTCTCCGTCTCTCGCTTCCCTCTCTCCTCATCCTATTCTACTAATCAGGCAGAAGCACTGCACCTATCCTCACCTTCGCTCCGCAATGCGGACAAAAAGCAATGACAGGTTGCGTCTCACACACACTCCTAAAAATCTCACTCTTTCCATTTTCTTTTTCATTCACACCATCCCATGCTTTCACATCCTTCACCTCTTCTTCTATAGGAAAAAACAAATCGGTAACATCACACCCCATTTTCTCACACAATTCCTCTAATTTTTTTACAGAAGGATTACCATTGATGTAATTCTGAATGATGTTTTGAGAGCGAAGATTATGCTCCTTGCAGAGAGAAGCAATAGTATAACCACGCTCCTCGATAGCACGACGAATATCTATTCTTGTTTTCATTGTAGTTAAAGTATTATTTATAATTGCAAAGGTACTATAAATATATGTATTATGCAAGGGAAACATTTAAAAAAAATCCAATAAGCCATCCGAAACACCTACACATTGACTCAATTCACTACGAGAATGAACAAAGAATATCCGCCCTTTTCTTCGCCCTTTCCCTATTGATAATTTACATCATCCATTCATCTTGCACATCAGCTTCAAATTCAAGCATGAGTTGGATTACAACATTAGAATCAGTATTAAGCCTATACCATCCCTTCTTTTCCCCCCTTTTAACGGCTCCCTGACACGAAGAACACTCCGCTTTAAGGTATTTCATCACATCCGCCTTAACATCATCGTAGGAGCGCGAAGAAAAGAGATCTATGGCAGTCATATTATATACGTGACGAACAATACTATCCAAAGGCAAACCAATCTCACGATTTGCCTCCCTTAAAACCAATAGTATCTCACGCTGATATGCCATTATAACACGAATAAAAAAATAGCACCGATATTCATCGATGCTACTTTATAAATACTAATTTCAGAGGTGCGTGGCGGAGTCGAACCGCCTTGGCTGGTTTTGCAGACCAGAGACTAAACCGTTCATCCAACGCACCAATTTAGTCTTGCATTTCTGAAATGCGATGCAAAGGTACAACATTTTTTCGGATGTTCCAAATATTTTGCCAACTTTTTATTCAAAAATCGCGTTTTTCTTTGTTTTTATAGAAAAATCAACCAAAAATGCCAGCAATCATCAGAATAACCCTTCCAAATACATATCACTGCAAATAAGAGGAAGAATCCATTCTGATTATTGCTGGCATTTATATTTTCATTATTCTTCATTATAGTAGGCGACAAAGATATCAGCACGATTTCTCTGTCACCTGCTTATGAAAACTTACTTACCTTCAGGAGTAGCCATATTCTTAGGAGAAATCTTGTGCATTCTGCGTGCATACTCCTTAGAATATCCTGGACGATCTGGAGATACAACAAGACCATCCTTAGTCTTGAGATACTTACCATCCTTCATCTTCTTCACAGCCATATCATTATAACGAACAATGAGAAGAGTAGCGAGATCCTTCCATGTAGCAAGCATCTGCTGTGCTTCCTGGCAAGAATAATCATTCAAATACTTAATAGCCTGTTCAGGAGAAGATACGTATAGAGCCTTTGCTTTTTCCTCCACACCACTCTGCTGAGCAAAGTATTTATCTTCAAGACGGTCACGAACAGCTTTCAATTCTGGGAACATCATGCTGTAACGAGGATAAACCATGTTGCTTACCCAGTTGCATACCCAGAAAGCGCTCTTGTCAGAGAATGTCACATCGTCAGCACCAGGAGCGTCATAGCACTCAGGAACCTTAGTAGCGCAGCAATATACAGGAGTGTAAGCCACCATATTTGGATCATCGTTAGCAGTCCAGAGACAGCCACCAATCTCACGAGGCAACCAAGAACGCATCTGTGTTACGTAAGTCATTGCGGTCTGCTGTGTAGAGATAGGACGCTCAGTGAAATATTCCTTACCATCTACTTCATAAGAAAGAGGAGTAGGCTGATAAGGCATTTCCCATATACCTCCACCTATAGTGCTCTTCACTTCGAGAGGAGTTCCCTCATAGTGGTCACGGTTTGCCATTATAAGGTCACGAACGGAGAGTTTCTTATTAGGAACAACCCAAAGAGGAAGTGGCTCTGCATTTTCATCAAATCCTAAAGCCCAAGGCAAATACTTGTCCATACCATCTACGAAGAAGCGATAGAAAGCCCATACGCGAGCATCGCAGAAACGACGTCCAGAGAATGTAGGAGCGGCATAAGCTGCATTCCAAGAGAAGTCAGCATCCTTACCATTGAACCATCCCATCTGTCGTGCATACTTGATGCAGTTTTTTGAGAACATTACATTCTCCTTGTCTTTCTGATTGAAAGTAGTGATACGGCTCTGGTTTGCGTGAGCACAAATAGCATCATCAGGAATGCGAAGAGCAACCCAAACCACGCCTCCTACTCCAGCACCCTGCATTTCCATGATCCAAGCTTCATTAGGATCGCAGATAGAGAAGCTCTCTCCTTCAGAGCAGAAACCATATTTCTCCACCAGAGAAGTCATCACCTTGATAGCCTCACGTGCTGTCTTAGAGCGCTGAAGGGCAATCTGCATGAGTGATACATAGTCGAGAATACCAGTGGTATCCACCATTTCCTCACGACCACCATAGGTAGTCTCGTGAATAGTAACCTGAAACTCGTTGATATAACCTATTACGTTATAAGTCTCAGCCACCTGCGGAATCTGTCCATGATACTCATTTGTATCGCCATCATAGATTTTAATCATCTCTCCTTTCTGATGCTTTGCAGCAGGAGAACGATAAAGCACATGGTAAGCGCCATAGGAATCGGCATTGTAAGTACACATTACGCTGCCATCAACACTTGCTCTTTTGCCAACAATAAAGTTAGTACAAGCCAAAGACTGCGCCATTCCCAAGATGAAGAGAACGGCGGAAAACATTAATTTTTTCATTATCTTAGATATTTAGGGCATAAAATAATACTAAAAAACAAAGGTATAATGCAATTTCTTCGCAACATTACAAAAGAAAAAGCCAAAAACTCATTTAGAGAAATGAAAAGCGGAAAATGAAATCACAAGCACAAGTATCGCAATCAGATTTACCAAATCACGAGACTACATGACTACTTCATTTTCCACTTTCCATCTATCATTTTCCCTGCGGAATAATAAGTTTATCACTTCCGGCAGCCTTAAAACTCATATCAAGACCTTTCACGCTATGAGTCAATGCACCAAACGAGATAAAATCTACGCCTGCCTTTGCATAAGGAATCATAGTCTCAAAGGTAATGCCACCCGAAGACTCCGTCTCACAGCGACCACCTACCAGCTCTACAGCCTTCTTGGTATCTTCTGGAGTGAAATTATCAAACATGATACGGTCACAACCTTCAGCGAGAGCTTCCTCAAGCTCTTTCCAGTTGCGCACCTCACACTCTATCTTGAGGTCCTTACCTTTATCTTTGCAATATTGCTTTGCACGAGAGATAGCATTGTGGACACCACCGCAGAAATCGATATGATTATCCTTGAGCAGAATCATATCAAAGAGTCCTATGCGATGGTTCATACCGCCACCTATCTTCACTGCCTCTTTCTCCAGCATACGCATACCAGGGGTCGTCTTACGAGTATCAAGCACACGAGTCTTGGTGCCTGCATCTATAAGAGCCTGCTGATACTTATGCGTCATAGTGGCAATACCGCTCATTCTCTGCATGATATTGAGCATCAGTCGTTCTGTCTGAAGCAGGCTCTGCGTCTTACCCTTTACGCTCATCACGATATCACCTGGCTTCACCTCGGCACCATCATTGATATACACCTCCACCTGGAGTTCTGGGTCAAAGCGTTGAAACACCTCTTTAGCTATTTCTACACCAGCAATGATACCAGGTTGCTTGATAAGGAGCTTGCTTTCGCCCATTGCGTCAGCAGGAATACAACAGAGAGTGGTGTGGTCTCCATCACCAATATCTTCTGCAAAACTCAGATCTATGAGTTTGTCGTTTAGTTCTTCTACACTTAACATAATTGAGATTATTACATTTTTGTTTAATCTGATATATCTTTCTGAAGGTCAAATTGCAGTCTTTTATCTATCACAAGGCAGACAAGCGCTCAGCATTATTAATATATCAAGCCTCAGAAAAACTGCTTTCTTATTTCTATTACGAAGAAAATCAGAAGTAAATACCGAGTCCTATTTTAAATCCTATTGTGGAAAAATCAGAATGACACTTGAAGCTCTGGTCGTAATAGACAGCCGGTTCGATAGTCACCTTACCATTTATGAAATAAGCATAACCGAGTTCGATACCAGGCAAGAAGTCATTATAACCGCTGCTAAGCAACATCTTACAGTTAGCACCGAGGTAAAGTCCATTCTGAATGATATAATATCTTCCACCTACGCCAGCTTTAAAGCAGTCATAGTCTGTCTCACCTACATGCTCAAAGCCTGCAGAACCATTGACCTGCCAGTTGTCTTCAAGGAAATATCCGCCCTTCAGGTCAACGCCAAGCGTAAAACCATTACTGCCATTATATCCCATTCCAAAATTATTCACAGAAGCTGAAAGGTAATGCTTGCCTTTCTCAAACTGTGCATTTGCCACCAGCGTCATCATCAGCATGGCGAGCATGACAAAGATTTTCTTCATAATTATCTGTTTATAAATATATTATTCCATCTATAATTCTATAATTCCACAGGAGTCTGCGCAAGCAAATCATCCTTCATTACAGAACGTTTTCCTTCCTCAGCCCTACGCTTTTGCATAGCAATATAGTCACGTTTGTGCTGTATTCTCACATGATCCTTTGCCAACCACTTAAAGAATGCGCCCGCAGAGACGAGCACTCCGATGAAGGCAATGCTGTAACCCATTGTCACAGGCATACCAAAAGCCTGACTACTAACACAGAGGAACGCTATACATACCCAGGTCATGAACATAGCCGGGATAAGGGTAATGACATAATATCGTCCCTTCAAGGCGAGATAAACAGTCACTGCCCACAATGTAAAGACAGAGAGAGTCTGGTTAGCAAGACCGAAATACTTCCAGATTATATTAAATGAATCAGGATTATCCATCTGCCATACAAGCATCACGAAAGAGACGAGAAATATAGGTATTGATACCATAAGTCTCTTATTGATAGGTTTCTGATCGAGTTTCAGTGCATCAGCAATGACAAGTCGGCAAGAACGCAACGCAGTATCACCACTTGTAATCGGAGCTGCAACGACACCAAGAATAGCAAGCACGCCACCAGCCATGCCGAGCCAGCCTTCACATACCTGCATCACTACCTTTGGAGCGGAGAAGAATTGAGTAATGGTCTTATCCGTCTGACCAGTAAATTGAGCAATAACCTCAGGACTGCACACTTCTCTCCATCCTTCATTATAGAAGAACCAACTTGATACTGTAGCCCAAATCAATGCTATAACGCCTTCTGTTATCATCGAACCATAGAAGATTGGGCGTGCGAGACGCTCTGACTTCATACAGCGTGCCATAAGAGGCGACTGAGTAGCGTGGAAGCCACTTATTGCTCCACAAGCGATAGTGATAAAGAGAGCAGGAATCAGCGGGTCTGCATTCTTAATTCCAAGTTTTACCTCACCCATATTGCCTAATCCGTCCCACACCTCAGGCAACTGTGGATGAAGCACTACAAGCATTACAAACAATGCCACACCCATGAAAAGCAAAGATACTGCAAAGACAGGATATATCTTTCCAATTATCTTATCTACAGGCATCATAGTGGCAATGATATAATATATAAATATCAGTATTATCCACCAGATTAAGGTATTTCCCATTTCCTCTGGCATCATGCCTGCAATGAGTGTAGCCGGGCTGAGTACGAATACGGTTCCTACCATTATAAGGAGGAGAACAGAGAATACGAGCATCACCTTCTTGAATTTAGGACCGAGATATTCGCCTACCAATTCTGGCAATCCTATGCCACCTTTTCTTAGGCTTATCGCTCCAGAAAGGAAATCATGAACAGCACCACCAAAGATACATCCGAAGACTATCCATAGATAAGCAGCCGGACCATACCACATTCCCATTATAGCACCGAAGATAGGTCCTGTACCAGCAATGTTCAGAAACTGAATCATGAACACCTTCCATGAAGGTAGCACGATAAAATCGATGCCATCATTGATTCTTACAGCCGGAGTCTCTCGGTCGTCTGGGCCGAACACTCTCTCCACGAACTTGCCATAAACGAAATAGCCGAGCACCAAGGCTACAAGGCTAATGATAAATGTTACCATTTCTCTGTTGCGTAAAAAGTATTAAAAGCGGGCTTTCTTGCAATACCCACCATGCATAATGTGATTCGTTTTCCAAGGATATTACGTCTCTGTCATAATTCTTCTCTACGCTAACATTGACCATGATGTGCGCTAACAGACTGCCTTCCAGGTTACTTCTCATACATCCTACAGCTCTGCAAGACCGCATCTGCCACCTGTGTGAAAGCCGAATATGGCTGAACGTCTTTAATGCTAAAGCATAAAAATATCTGCAAAGTTAAGAAAAACATTTGGAACTACCAAAAAGAAAACGTAACTTTGTAGGCGAAATGAAGAAATTAGTTTATTTTACCATACTCGCATTATTATGCGCCCATTCGCTCTTTGCCCAAAATGGGCATAAAGGCATCACCCCTATTACATTCAATAACGACAGACAAGCTCCTCTACATGAGGTGCGTGCAGTGTGGCTCACCACCATTGGCGGACTGGATTGGCCTCATTCTTATGCCCAAAGCAGTGCTTCAATAGAGAAGCAGAAGAATGAGTTGCGCTCCATCCTCGACAAACTTCAACACGCTGGAATCAACCTCGTATTCCTGCAGACCAGAGTAAGAGCCACCACCATATTCCCCTCCACCAAGGAAACGTGGGATGGTTGCCTTTCTGGAAAGCCCGGAACATCGCCTGGCTACGACGCTCTTGCCTTCGCAATAGATGAATGTCACAAGCGCGGAATGCAGCTCCATGCATGGGTTGTCACCATCCCTGTAGGCAAATGGAATGCCACTGGATGCAAAAACCTCAGAAAAACCGTACCGAGCCTTTTGAAAAAGATTGGCGATGAGGGATTTATGAATCCTGAACAAAGTGGCACTTCAACCTATCTTGCCTCCTTTTGCGGCAACCTTGCCAAGCGTTATGATATAGATGGAATACACCTCGACTACATACGCTACCCTGAAACGTGGGGTAAGATAAAGAATCGCGATGCTGGAAGAAAAAACATCACACGCATCGTGGAGGCTATCCATAACTCCGTAAAAAAGGAAAAACCATGGATAATGATGAGTTGTTCGCCAATAGGAAAGTATGCTGACCTTCCACGCCAATGGAGTCATGGATGGAATGCTCGCGACATTGTCTGCCAAGATGCTGCCGAATGGATGAAAAGCGGACTGATGGATGCCCTTTTCCCTATGATGTATTTCAAAGGAGAGAACTTCTATCCTTTTGCAATAGATTGGCATGAACGCTCTGCAGGAAAGATTGTTGCGCCAGGACTCGGCATCTATTTCCTTTCTCCTAAAGAGAAAAACTGGGCTTTGACTGATATTACCCGCGAATTGCAAGTGCTTCGCCAGTATGGAATGGGGCATACTTATTTCCGTTCAAAGTTCTTCACCGACAATACGAAGGGACTCTATGACTATGTGACTGAAGAGTATTGTCCCTACCCTGCTCTCATTCCTGCAATGTCATGGTATGGATTCAAGCGCCCTGATGCTCCGCAAAGCATTTCCCACAAGACGACTTCCTCCACCACACAGCAGCTGGAATGGACTGAGGGCAAAGACCATTCCGATGGCCCTTACCTGACTTACAATGTCTATGCGTCAAACGATTTCCCGGTGGATTGCAGCAATGCGAGGAATATTCTCTTTGCTTACAAGCGTGGCAATAGTCTCACCGTGCCTCAAGGAATGTACTATGCAGTAACATCTGTCGATAGATACGGAAATGAATCTACACCACGCCAGATGTTTTCCACTGAGGAATACGAACAGAAGAAGGCAAAGGAATTTAAGGTTTCACCATATTGCCCTATCATCGTATGCTCAAACTCGCTTAAACTCAATCAGATAAACAAGATATTCACTATCAGTGCTTCAAAGGACATAATAGGAATTGAAAGCCTTGAAGGCAATCTGATCAAGACTTTTACTCCTGCCGAAAGCATCGACATCTCAAGCATTCCGGCTGGTATGTACACAGTTCGCTCATTCAGGAAGAAAGGCATTCCCCACAGATTATGCTTCTTGAAAGTAATGCGTAATTCATAATTCATAATGCATAATGCGTAATTCATAATGCATAATCAGCCACCGTGTCCGCCGCACCACCGGCGGATAATAACGAAAAAAAACGAAATAACCCAAAATAACCCTATGTCAACAAGATTAAAAATCAAAACCACAGAAGGCGAAATAATAGTAGCCCTCTACGATGAGACTCCAAAACATCGTGACAATTTCATCAAACTGGCAAAGGAAGGCTACTTTGACGGTACTCTCTTCCATCGCGTCATCAAGGACTTCATGATTCAAGGCGGTGACCCTAACAGTAAGGATGCTGAACCGGGACAGATGCTTGGCACTGGTGGTCCTGGCTATACAGTACCTGCAGAATTTGTCTATCCTAAGTATTTCCACAAGCGTGGCGCACTGAGCGCTGCTCGTCAGGGCGATGAAGTAAACCCTAACAGAGAGTCAAGCGGAAGCCAGTTCTACATCGTTTGGGGCAAGACATACAATCCTCAGGAACTGAAGCAGATGGAGCGCCAGATGGCTATGCAGCAGGAACAGCAGGTGTTTAACGCCCTCGTGCAGGAACGCCGAAAGGAAATCATGGATATGCGTCGCAACCGCGATCAGGCTGGACTCATGGCTCTTCAGGATTGCCTCATCGAAGAGACAAAGAAGCGCTGCAAAGAACTTCCAAAGCCAAACTTTACTCCTGAACAGATCGAAGCTTACAGCACAGTAGGCGGCACTCCTTTCCTCGACAATCAATACACTGTATTCGGAGAAGTGGAGTCTGGATTGGACGTAGTGGAGAAAATCCAGAACGCAGAGACTGGCAATGCTGACCGTCCTAAGACTGACATCTCTATGACTGTCGAGCTGTTATAAGCGACTTTCATAGCATTATAGTGCATTCGCCACATCTTTTGATAGAGCGAAAACGAAACTGCCCATTATCTTTATCTTGCAACTGAAATAATGCAATCATTCAGTTTCAGAATAAAGACAATGGGCAGATTTGTTCTATTTTTCCGTTTTCGCAGGTATAGCAAAAACGCTTGCGTAACAGATTGATAATCATTACATTGCAATAGCATAGTTATTGCAGTGTAAAAGCTTAGTTATTACAGTGTAAAAGCTATGCTATTAGGATGTAATATCTATGCTTTTACCTTGTGAAAGCTTAGTTATCGCAAAACGATGGCTTTGCTATCATTCTTTTGTTCTATTTTTCCCTCGTTTATATATTGCTTTTTTCTCATCAATATATTGCTATTTCCTCGTTTATATATTACGATTTCCTATTCCATATACCCTCATAATCTGTCAGGCAGAGATGCATATCAGTGAAAATGAAGTTATGAGATTGGGACTGCATATATAGACCTTATATCATGTTTAGCATCTTCATAGTTGCCTTGATGGCTGCTTCTGTCTGGTCGGCATCGAGGGCGCGAGTACGGATTATCTTTCCATCTATAAGTCGCCACGTGATGACAGTCTGCACGAGAGCATCGGTGCGACCACCTGGAGGAATAGTGACTGCATAATTGAGAAGGTCAGGAAGACGCTGATCGAGATTGTCACGATAGATGCGTCGCAAAGCTTTCACGAAGGCATCATACTGTCCATCACCTGTAGCATCGCCGTAATACTCTTTTCCATTGATACTTACCTTTATAGAAGCAAGAGGCTTTATGCCATAAGAAAGGCTGACCATATATCCAAGAAGCTTCACGTTTTCTTCCGGAGTGTCATGCTTTAAGACATCAGAGACGATGAAAGGAAGGTCTTCCTGAGTAACCACAGACTTGCGGTCTCCCAGTTCGGTAATCCTTTTCGTGATTTTCTTCACCTGGTCAGGAGTAAGTACAAGTCCGAGTTCCTGAAGGTTCATCTCAATATTAGCCTTACCAGAAGCCTTTCCGAGTGCATACTCTCGCTTGCGTCCAAATCGTTCTGGCACGAGCGCATTGCAGTAAAGTCTATCCTTATTATCGCCATCAGCGTGGACTCCAGCCACTTGCGTGAATACATTTTCTCCGACAATAGGCTGATTAGGCGCAATCACCACGCCCGAATAGCTCTCCACCAGTCTGCTGATATCATTGAGTTTATCCTCCACAATATTAGTTTCCACATTCAGATGATCATGCAAGATAGCCTGCACAGATGCGAGAGGAGCGTTTCCGCATCGCTCTCCCAGTCCGTTGACCGTGACATGAATACCCGTCGCACCTTCGTTTACCGCAGCCATGGAGTTGCTCACTGCGAGGTCATAGTCATTATGTCCATGGAAATCGAATCGGAGATCTGGAAACCGAATGGTCATCTCATGAAAGAAAAGTCCCGTCTGCATTGGGGTAAGAACGCCGAGAGTATCGGGGAGCATGAATCTCATGATGCCGCAATCACTCAGACTTTCCACCATATTATATACATAGTCAGGCGAATCCTTCATTCCATTGCTCCAGTCCTCCAGATAGATATTGACAGAGAGTCCACGGGAATGCGCATACTTTATCGCCTCCTTGACATCATCAATATGCTGCTGTGGAGTTTTCTTCAGTTGCTTGATGCAATGCTTTTCCGACCCTTTAGTCAGGAGATTGATTACCTTTCCGCCACATTCTGCAATCCAATCGACAGACTTTCCTCCATCCACGAATCCGAGGACCTCTACCCTATCCAGCACATCAGCGTCCTTGGCATATCGGCACACCATAGCCACAGCCTCCTTTTCTCCCTCACTGACTCGCGCTGACGCAATCTCAATGCGATCCACATTGACATCGCGGAGCAGCCTTCGAGCCAACACGAGTTTCTCGTGAGGAATAAACGAGACGCCACTGGTCTGCTCTCCATCCCTTAGGGTGGAGTCCATTATTTCTACTTTCTTATGTTTCATTTATTCTCAAATGCCTCTATTTTATCCTTATTGCTAAGAAGGAAGTCAATATCATCATAAGCATTCATGAGACAATACTTCTTGTAGGAATTGATGTCAAAATGCTCTGAATGTCCAGTAGAGATATTTGTCACTGTCTGATTTGGCACATCCACCTTCACCTCTGCCTGCGGATTGTCAGCAATGGTGCGGAAAAGCTCCAACTGAAATTCCCTTGACACGATGACAGGAAGCACAAAGCAGTTGAGAAGATTATTGCGATGGATGTCAGCAAACGAATTGGAGATGACCACGCGGACACCATATCCAGCTATTGCCCATGCGGCATGTTCGCGGCTGGAGCCAGAGCCCCAGTTCTGTCCACCTATTATTATCTCGTGTACTCCTTTGTGAGGAGGCTCAGAAAACTCAGGTTTGTTCATCACGAAATCAGCCACAGGCTTATTGTCAGCATCATAACGGAGGTCGTGCATGAATGCTTCACCATAGAATTTAGGGTCGCGTGTGGTAAAAGCGAGATAACGCGCGGGGATAATATTGTCTGTATTATTGTTGTCAATCTCGATTGGGATGCAAGTTGACTGTATTATATCGAATTTTTCTTTTGCCATTGTCGGTTGATGGTTTGGGTTGTTGATATTTGGTTATTTGGTGTTATCCAACGTTAAAAGCCGTTGGCAAAGGACTTAAGGCTGGATTGATGGCACTGGAGTCTTTCTCAACATAGGAGCCAGCAACCTGAACCCTAAGACCAATAAAACCATTTAGAGCTTTCGAGGGTCAGTGATTACTCCTGTGATTGCACTGGCAGCCACTACGAGAGGTGATGCAAGTACGGTGCGTGCGCCTGGTCCCTGACGACCTACGAAGTTACGATTAGATGTAGAAATGGCGATTTTACCTGCTGGAACCCTGTCTGGATTCATTGCAAGGCAAGCAGAGCAGGAAGGGAGACGCAATTCGAAGCCTGCCTCTTCCAATATCTTGTCGATGCCTTCATCGATAATCTGCTGACGTACGAGCCATGAACCAGGAACAATCCAAGCTACTACATTGTCCGCCTTTTTCTTTCCTTTTACCACAGATGCAAAGGCACGGAAATCCTCTATTCTGCCATTGGTGCAGGCACCGAGGAAACAATAATCCACTGGAGTGCCTTCCAACTTCTGTCCTGGCTCAAACTGCATATAGTCAAGCATATCAAGGAATTGCGACTTATCAGCATCTGCTATTTGCTCCAGTGTAGGGATAGCCTCATCAATGGCGATGCCAGCACCAGGATTAGTGCCGTAAGTGATGCGTGGAGCAATGTCTTCAGCACGATATGTCACTTCTTTGTCAAAGACAGCATCATCATCACTCTTGAGCTTCTTCCATTCCTCTACTGCCTTATCCCAAGCTTCACCCTTTGGAGAGTATTCACGTCCTTTGAGATAAGCGAAGGTCGTCTCATCAGGAGCAATGAGTCCAGCTCGTGAACCCATCTCTATAGAAAGATTGGAAAGGGTCAGACGACCTTCCATCGACATATTGCGGATTGCGCTTCCTGCATATTCCACAGCATATCCAGTGGCACCTGACGTAGTCATCTGAGCCATGATATAGAGTGCCACATCTTTTGCAGTGGTACCCTTTGGCAATTCTCCTTCGATATTGATGCGCATAGTCTTAGGCTTTGTCTGGAGAATGCACTGTGAAGCCAGCACCTGAGCGACCTCCGATGTACCGATTCCCATAGCAATGGCTCCCACAGCACCGTGGGTAGAGGTGTGGGAGTCACCACATACGATAGTCATTCCTGGAAGAGAGAGTCCCTTCTCAGGTCCTACCACATGGATAATGCCATTATCCTTGGTACCCATAGCGAAATGACGGATGCCAAATTCGGCACAGTTTGCCTTGAGAGTTTCCACCTGTTTGCGTCCTACAGGGTCATGGATTTCCTTCTGCTGATCGGATGGAGTATTATGGTCAGGCATTGCCACCACATGGTCTGGGCGGAAAACCTTAATGCCCTTGTCACGCAAAGTATCGAAGGCTTGCGGACTTGTCACCTCATGAGCATAGAGGCGGTCGATATATAACTGGGTAGGACCATCTTCCACGTGCTGAACTACGTGTGCGTCCCATATCTTGTCAAATAAAGTATTCATTGCTTTTATATTATGTTTGTTTACGAGACTATGGATGAAAATGATGTAAAAGCCCCGTCATTGTTTTCTTTTTTCCAAAAGACAATCGTCTATTCCTATTATCTAAACTTATTGATTGCATCAATATAAGCCTCGACTGACGCTGTCACGATGTCGGTATTGGCACCAAATCCATAGTAGATATGATTGTCATATTCCACACTCTGGTGCACTTTCGCGAGGTCATCAGAGCCTTTTGAAATAGCCTGGATAGTGAAATCTTTGAGCGTCATCTCGCGCTTGATGATACATTTCAATGCCTTTATGGCTGCATCCACAGGGCCATTGCCTGATGCGGCTGCCTCGAAATGCTCGTTAGCCACCTGAAGTCCGATACTTGCCACAGAGCGAGTGCCCTTACCTGTGGTAACTTGCAGATAATCGAGCTTGATATTATGCTTCTCAGAGCGCTCAGCACCAGCGAGAATGAGGATATCATCGTCAGTGACTTCTTTCTTCTTGTCAGCCAAAGCGAGGAAATCCTGATATATCTTGTCGAGCTTTTCTCCTTCCACCTCTACGCCATTGATATGCAGACGATGCTTCAAAGCTGCGCGTCCTGAGCGTGCTGTGAGTACGATAGAAGCTTCATCTATGCCTACCTCCTTTGGATCCATAATCTCATAAGTAGAAGCATTCTTCAGCACTCCGTCCTGATGGATACCAGATGAGTGAGCAAAAGCGTTCTTACCCACGATGGCTTTGTTAGGCTGAACAGGCATATTCATCAGCGAACTGACCATGCGACTGGTAGGATAAATCTTTGTGGTGTTGATATTCGTATCTATTCCGAGGTCAGGATGGGTCTTGAATATCATTGCGACCTCCTCAAGAGAGGTATTACCAGCACGCTCACCGATACCATTGATGGTGACTTCCACCTGACGAGCGCCTCCAAGTACGCCAGCAACTGTATTTGCAGTTGCCATTCCGAGGTCATTATGACAATGTGTGGAGAGAATACTCTTGCCTGCAGCAAAGGCATCTACATGCTCATAGAGGTATTTTATCTTGTCATAATACTCATTTGGCACACGAAAACCAGTGGTATCAGGAATATTGCAGACTGTAGCTCCTGCCTTAGTCACTGCATCAATGACACGTGCAAGATACTCATTATCAGTTCGTCCTGCGTCTTCTGCATAGAATTCCACATCCTCAACGTACTTCTTAGCATACTTTACTGCTGCAACTGCACGCTCAATGATTTCCTCTGGAGTGGAATGAAACTTATACTGAATATGTGAAGGGGAAGTACCAATACCTGTGTGTATTCTCTTATGTTTAGCATATTGCAGTGCTTCAGCAGCTACATCTATGTCCTTTTCCACAGCACGAGTGAGAGCACAGATGGTAGGCCAGGTCACTGCCTTTGATATTTCAACTACAGAATTGAAATCTCCTGGACTTGAAATAGGGAATCCTGCCTCAATGACATCTACTCCCAAAGTCTCCAATTGCTTTGCCACCTGAATTTTCTCTACTGTGTTCAACTGACATCCTGGTACCTGTTCACCGTCTCGCAGTGTGGTATCGAAAATAAATAATCTGTCGCTCATATTTGTTGTTTTGTTGTTTTGTTGTCTGGTTGTTTTGTTGTCTGGTTGTGGAGGGTTGGTTGTGGGTTTTCGGTAGGTGGTTTCCGATAGGTTACTACTACTATACCAACAACCAACAACCGAAAACCAACAACCCAAATAAAAGAGCCTTTCTCTCTTCCCTATACGGAAAGTGAAAAAGGCTCATTATATTTTCTTACTCATACCTAACAGCATGCCTTATCACTTCCCGCCTCTTGTCGAAGGAGAATGCTAATAATAAGGGCTGATAGATAATTGAATTGTGTCATATTATTTGTGATTTCTTAAAAACAATGCAAAATTACTATTATTTTTTGAGAAAAACAAATAAATCGTAATTTTTTTCAATAAAATATTGACTTTTTTTCGAAACAACACAACTGCAATATATGCGACAATGGAGATTTGTAGTTATCTTAATATATAAATAAGGTGTAAGTGACAGCTATCAGACGTCTATCACTTCACCATCATAGGCAAAGAAGAAACCTTCTGGCAGACGCGTATTGGCAATACGATGCGTTCCTATATCGTGAGTGAGATGAGTGAAGTAGGTTTGCTTTGCCCCTACCCTCCTGCCGAAGGCTATTGCATCATCGACAAGCTGATGACTATGATGCGGTTTCTCAAAGCGGAGAGCATTGACCACAAGAGTTTCCACGCCTTCGAGGTAAGAGATTTCTGCATCATCAATGCTCTTCATGTCTGTAATATAAGCAAAAGTTCCTATACGATAACCAAGAATGGGGAGTTGACCATGCATCACCCTGATTGGGATAATATCTATTTCATCTGTCGAAGGCTTTACCTCCACGATGGTAGGCTGACGATTTATCACTCCCTCAAGATTTGAACCACTTGCAGGAAACTGTGCTATGATGCTCTTCTCACGGCACACGTGGATAGCCTTATGAGGCTCCACAGTATGCAGACGCAAATGAGGGACACCAGGATAGAGATGCTCCTTAAAGCAATAAGGCATAGTATGATGCAGTCCTTCCACCACATCATTCTGCGCATAGATATCCACATCGCCAAAGAGACAGAATGGGCGAAGGTCGTCTATTCCTGCCACATGATCATAATGTATGTGCGTCAGGAGCACAGCATCCAGTTTTCCGAAGTGTGGCAATATCTGCTGACGGAAGTCTGGACCACAATCTATGAGCACACGAAGTCCTCCGCGCGTCTCAAGAAGTGCGGAAGCACGTAGTCTTTTGTCGAGAGGGGCACTACTTCTGCACACCTCACATTGGCATCCTATGGCAGGAACACCGATGGAAGTGCCTGTTCCCAAAAACGTCAACCGCATATATTTACCTCTGGTTTTATCTCAATTCCAAACTTGCTCTTCACGTCTTCCTGTATCAGATGGCAGAGATTGACCACCTCTTCGCCTGTTGCTCCACCACGATTTACGAGAACGAGAGCCTGCTTTGCATGTACCCCAGCACGTCCTACCGTTCTACCTTTCCATCCACACTGGTCTATCATCCATCCTGCTGGTATTTTCTCATGGTCAGCATCTATGGGATAATGTGGCATATTAGGATATTGCTCAGCAAGAATGCGGTACTTTTCCATAGGAACTATAGGATTCATAAAGAATGATCCTGCATTTCCTTCTACCTCATAATCAGGCAGTTTATCTCTACGAATAGCGATAATGACATCACGGAGCATCTGGGCTGTAGGATTCTCTATGCCACGTTCTGTGAGGACTGCACGGATATTACCGTAATCGAGATGCGGCATAAAGACGCGAGAGAGGCGATATGTGACGTCCAGAATGACGAAACGATTCTTCCACTCGTGCTTGAAACGGCTCTGGCGATAAGCATACTCACACTCGGCATTGGTTATCTCCACCACTTTTCCATCGTTGAGGTCAAGCGCATGGAGCGAGGTGATGAAGTCCTTTGCCTCCACACCGTAGGCACCTATATTCTGAACAGCAGAAGCGCCCACTTCTCCTGGGATGAGACTGAGATTTTCCATGCCATAATATCCATGGCTGACACACCAAGCTATCACATCATCGACGGTCTCACCAGAACCACATTTGACGAAGATATCATCGCCTTCTTCATGCACTTCCTTTCCCATGATGCGCGAGCGAAGCACTATTCCGTCGTAATCACCTACAGGAAGGAGATTACTGCCACGGCCTATAATAAGCAACTTGCCATCCTCACGAGCCTTGGCAACATCAGGATAGCAAGAGAGAAGAGCCTCATTGCTCTCAAACTCTATCAGTCGAGAGCAATGAGCTGGTATGTTAAACGTATTAGGAATAAGCATATTGACGATTATTATTGTATAGCGGCAGCACCTAAAACAGCGGCACCGGCGCCATCAAGACTTGAAACGAGGAACTGAGGCTTGTCGCGGAACACCGGCATCACCTTGGCACGATAAGTCTCTTCGATAGGTTTCATGATGAGATCTCCAGCCTTTGTCATTCCTCCAAAGAAGATAAATGCCTCTGGAGAAGAGAATGCCGCAAAGTTTGCACAGGCTTCACCGAGCATTTCGCCAGTAAACTGGAATATCTCATTTGCCATTGCATCACCCTTTCCAGCCGCGATGCAGACGTCGAGAGAGGTGATTTTGTCCATCGGAATCTCGCGAAGGAGAGAAGGACGATCAGTTGCCGTAAGCCATTCACGAGCAGTGCGAGCCACGCCAGTGGCTGAGCAGTAAGCCTCAAGGCATCCACGACGTCCGCAACCACACTGTCTTCCGTCACGACGCATGATGACATGACCCAGTTCGCCAGCCATTCCATCGCAACCATAGACCATCTGTCCATTGATTACAATACCTGAACCAACGCCTGTACCGATGAAATTCTTCATTCCGCGAGCCACACCGTAAGTCATTTCTCCAAGAGCAGCCGCATTTGCGTCATTGGTGATATGGACTGACATACCGCCAAGACGCTCAGAAAACATCTTGGCCAACGGCACGCTGGTCTCATGAGCCCAAGGAAGGTTTGGAGCCATCTCTATGCAACCATTGAGGTAATTGCCGTTAGGAGCACCAATTCCCATTCTCTCTATCTTGTCAAGGCCGCCCACTTTT
>OLFV01000599.1_pt1 | contig 41511 bp, 33 predicted proteins | sample 1605551 | NCBI WGS metagenome assembly OLFV01 (sample SAMEA3888922, study PRJEB22519) | human gut metagenome | biome: human gut; feature: human-associated habitat; material: faeces | place: Denmark | collected 2011 | reverse complement strand
CTGGGTTCAGAACGTCGTGAGACAGTTCGGTCTCTATCTATCGTGGGCGCAGGAGTTTTGAGTGGTGCCGTCACTAGTACGAGAGGACCGTGATGGACAGACCTCCGGTTTACCAGTTGTGCCGCCAGGCGCACCGCTGGGTATCCGAGTCTGGTTAGGATAAGCGCTGAAAGCATCTAAGTGCGAAGCCATCCGCGAGATTAGAACTCCCTGAGGGTCGTCAAAGACGATGACGTTGATAGGCTGCAGGTGTAAAGACGGCGACGTCAAAGCCGAGCAGTACTAATTGCCCGAGACTTTCTCATCAGTGGCCGTGCTTTCAGCTGTTGTACATTTCTTTCCATTCCGTTTTGCTATTCAAGATGTCTAACTTATACGCGGCGTGAATACAATTCTTGATTCGTGATTGTATTTCGTTTTGCGAAAGAGATTCAGGCGGTTATTGCGGCGGTGTCCCACCTCTTCCCATTCCGAACAGAGAAGTTAAGCCCGCTTGCGCCGATGGTACTGCAATGCAATGTGGGAGAGTAGGTAGCTGCCTTCTTTTATCAGGGTCTTCAGAGTCAAATGACTTTGGAGACCTTTTTTTGTGCCCGTAAGCGAAAAAACGATGGGAAACACTTGACATCGCTTGCGCCGGATTGTACCTTTGCAGCCGCATTCGGTTCGTTGTATGAGTCTGACGCAAGCGGTCTTTGACATACTTACATATTATAATATATATATTCTGTTGTTGAGTTACTGTACTTTCGCAAGTTCATAAGTTATAGAAGTTTGATTGTTCTATAAAAGTCAAAATAAATAAACAAACCTAAAAAATGGAGTTGTTTTATTAACTTGGATGTTTTTTTATAAACATATTGTGTAAATTTGCGGACAATTCGATGTACTAACTTTTTAAACGAGATACTAAAAACAACATGAGAAAAACAAATGTTAAACCTGCTGAAGGAAAATTAGGTATTTTGGTCGTAGGTTGTGGCGCAGTAGCCACTACTTTTATGACCGGTGTGTTTATGGCTCGCAAGGGACTTGCCAAGCCAGTTGGCTCAATGACTCAGTACGACAAGATTCGTGTTGGTCGCGGTGCCGACAAGAAATATTTGCACTATAAGGACATTGTTCCTCTGGCTGACCTCAACGATATAGTGTTTGGCACATGGGATGTTTATCCACAGAATGCCTACCAGGCTGCTATGTATGCAGAGGTGTTGAAAGAAAAGGACATCAACCCCGTGCGTGAGGAATTGGAGAAGGTGGTGCCAATGAAGGCTGCTTTCGACAAGAATTATGCCAAGCGTTTGGACGGTGATAATATAAAGGATTGCAAGACACGTTGGGAAATGGTGGAGGCTCTTCGCCAGGATATCCGCGACTTCAAGGAGAAGAACGGCTGCTCACGCATCGTAATGATTTGGGCTGCATCAACAGAGATTTATGTGCCGGTAGATATGGAAATCCATGGCACTCTCGCTGCACTTGAGGCGGCAATGAAGGCCGACGACCGTCAGCACATTGCTCCGTCTATGTGCTATGCCTATGCCGCACTTGTAGAGGGTGCTCCTTTCATCATGGGTGCTCCTAACACAACTGTTGATATTCCTGCCATGTGGGAACTTGCCGAGAAGACCAAGATGCCTATCGCAGGCAAGGACTTCAAGACAGGTCAGACTCTTGTAAAGAGTGGTTTCGCTCCGATGATCGGCACTCGTTGCCTCGGTCTTAGCGGATGGTTCTCTACAAATATTCTTGGCAACCGCGACGGTCTTGTTCTTGATGAGCCGGCTAACTTCCACACCAAGGAGGTGAGCAAGCTCTCAACACTTGAAACAATTCTTAAGCCGGATGTACAACCCGACCTCTATGGTCATGGCAACGACGAGGACACTCAGTACTATCACAAGGTGCGCATTAACTATTATCCGCCTCGCAACGACAATAAGGAGGGATGGGACAATATCGACATCTTCGGATGGATGGGTTATCCTATGCAGATAAAGATAAACTTCCTCTGCCGCGACTCAATCCTTGCCGCACCTCTGTTGCTCGACCTTACATTGCTTAGCGACCTTGCCGCCCGTGCCGGACGCTATGGCATACAGCGCTTCCTGAGCTTCTTCCTTAAGGCACCAATGCATGACTATACCAATGGTGAGGAGGCTGTCAATCACCTCTACCAGCAATATACCATGCTGAAGAATGCCATCCGTGAGATGGGTGGTTATGAGGCTGACGAAGAAATGGACTAATTGTAACGAATAAACGAAACGCCCTGCAAGGACGAAGACATTATATAATATGCTTCTGCCTTTGCAAGGCGTTTCGTATGTTTTATCATTTACTCGGGACTTTGCCCCTGCTTGGTTGTTCTATCTTAATAGTTTATCTTCACTCCCACATAATAGCTTCGTGGCAGGGAAGGACCATAGATGTAATTGGAATCGCGATTCCAACCTTTGTCGAAGTCCTTTTGGTAGGAGTTGGCGATATTCTGTATTCCGCCGTTCACCTGAAGTGTCAGATACTTGCTTACGGGGATGTCGTACGCCAGTTTCATGTTCAGTTCCATGAAGTCGGGCGTATCTACGGCTTTCGGTTCTTCAACACCCGATCCGGCTGCATGGCCTATGAGCATACTGCCCGTGTAGTTGCCCGTTATGGAAGCGGTGAAACGCTTTACAGGAGTGAATGTGGCGGTGAAATAACCGTACCTGTTCGGTGAGCGCATCATCTTTTTGTACTTCTGTTCCGGCACTTCATCGTTCCATGCTATGGCTTCGTCGTAAAGACTCTTCTGTATGGTGAATCCGGCCTGAAGACTGAACCAGCGTGTGAACATTGCCTTTCCCTCTATGTTCAAACCGAACACTTTGGCTCCGTAGGCGTTGTACCGTTCCTGTACGGTGTTCCCTTGGGCGTCCGGCCTGTCGAGCTGGCGGAGGGCGAACACGTTGTCGAGGTCGGTATAAAAGCCTTCCACGAGGAGGTTGGTCTGTACATTTCCAAACTTATGATAAATGTCGGCGGAGATGCTGAAGCTGTTCGAACGCTCCTCCTTCAACTTGTCGGCAAGGACGGTGACAAGCCGTTCGCCTCCTACTACGCCTACATGCAGGTCTTCGTCGAAAGCCTGTGGCGCACGGAATCCGCCGGCGTAGGTCAGTCGGAAGTTCAGATTGTCGGTAGGGTTGTAGCGCAGGTTGGCGCGTGGACTGAAGATAATGTTGTCCACGAGGTTGTGCTTGTCCAGACGGCCGCCCACAAGGAAACCCCATTGCTTGCTTTTCCACTCGTTCTGGAAGAAGAAGCTGCCTATGTGTACATCCTGCTTGAAGTGGCGGTCGTAGCCGAGTATGACGTCTTTCAAACCGTCGAAGTTGTATTCAGCACCGAGTGTGAGGTCGGACGGCATGAAGAGCAGCTTGCTGAAATTGTGTACATACTGCGCTCCGGCAACGTATGTGAAGTCGTGTGTCGTTCCGTACGCTTTCCCTGCCGCATCCCGGTCGTCGTCAGTTCCTTCGCCAATACCACCATAATAACTTTTGCGTGAAGTCGTCTGGAAGGAGAAATATGCCGAAAGCCGGTTCTTTTCGTCTGGTGCGAAGTAGTCGTAAGTGAGTCCGCCGCCTTGGATGCTGTGCTCCACCTGCTCTGTGATGTTCGCTTCGTGTGGTGCCTGTTCGAGCCGGTTGCCGCCGCGTCGGAATTCATGTATGCCGTGATACTGAAGACTCAGTTTGGAGTAAGGGTTGAGACGGAGGTAGGAGTTGAGTCCGAAAGTCTGGTTGTTCAGTTCCGGTAGCTCGGTATATCCGTCGCCGTCATGGTCGTATCCTTTTCGGTTGCGGGTTTGTCCGTAGGCATAAACGCCCGCTTTGTTGTCGTCGGTCACTAATGATACATTGCCGGTGGTAACATTATCGAAACTGTTTGAGCCGCCAATCGACATGAGTGTATGTCCGAACGAAGCCGAATTGCGGACGGGTTCCTTGGTTATGATATTGATGGTTCCGCCGATGGCAGATGCGCCGAAGAGTGCGGAACCTCCGCCGCGTACTACTTCCACGCGGTCTATCATGTTGGCAGGAATCTGTTCCAGACCATATACGCCGTTAAGTGAAGAGAAAATGGGGCGTGAATCGACAAGTATCTGTGAATAATGGCCGTCCAGTCCGTTGATTCTTACCTGCGTGAAGCCGCAGTTCTGACAGTTGTCCTCGGTGCGCACACCGGGTTGGAAGTTGAGTCCCTGTGCCAGACAGGTGGATTGTGTGATGTCGAAAACCTTGCCGTTTATCACGTTTACGAGGTTGGGAGCCATCCGGCGCTTCGTCTCGCTTCTGTTTGCTGATACTACGACTTCATCAAGACTCAAGTCGCTTGGTGAAAGATTGAAATTCAGTTCTTTGCTTGTGTTTTTCTTTGTGGTCACCATTTTCGACATGGTGGTATAGCCCATGTATTTCGCTTCGATGGTGAATGTGCCTTCCGGCAGGTTCTTCAGGAAGAAATGTCCGGTCATGTCGGTTGTTGTGGCGATGGTGGTGCCTTTCACATGTATGATGGCGTAAGGTACATGTTCGCCCGACTTTGCATCGACGACATGTCCGTAGATGTTGGCATCAGTGCCTTTCTCGTTTTCTTCAACTGATTTTACAACACTCGTGTTATCCCTTGCTTCGGTTGCCCGAGCTGCAAATGAGACTGTCAATGCGCCAGCAAGGAGCATCAACTGATAATTCTTTGATTTCATTTTGCTTGTAATTTATTTGAGTCCCGTGTCTTTGTGGAGCGTTTCATCAAACATGCATACATCCCGTCTGCTTGTTTAATGGCAGTAATGCTACAAAAAAAAACTGCGAAACGTCGGTATTTTATGTATTGTGGTGGCGATTGTCCCAATCCACCACCTATTAGTGATAAGAATTGCAAAGTTAATGGATTGTGCGCTCTCGTGCAATACCTAAAAATGATGAATTGCGCAAACGCAGCCTTATGTTGGGCGTGTGTGCTGCTCCTGTTTCCGCTGTTTCGCATTTTTAAAGCGACGGTGATGCAGTTTGTCGTTTTTTTTCTTAACTTTGTGACATATCTCAGTAAGAATGTAAAATGAAAGACGACAAGAATAAATCACGGTTGCTCTTCGTGCCTTCGGGAGGATTAGGCAACCGGCTTCGTGCGATAGTCTCCGCCGTACAGTTGTCCGAGGCTACGGGGACTGCATTGCGGATAGTATGGTTCAAGGACTGGGGCATGGGCGCGGAATGGCGTGAAATATTCAAACCCATGAAACACTATGCGTTACGGGAGGCTTCGCTGCTCGACAGTCTTGTGTATGACCGCCCCAGAAAACGGAATTTCTTTGTGCCGAAACTGTTTCAGAACCTGTTGTTCGAACAGCGGATTGACGAGTATGATGTCACGCCGCTCAAGCGTAAGAACTTTGACTTCTGTGCCTGGGCAAAGGGCAGGAACAGTTACATGAGCTGCTATCAGGATTTCGGCGCGGTGGACAACTCTCTCTATTCCGATTTGTTCAGTCCTACAGACGAAATAGAGCAACGTATCGCCCGCAATCTTGAACAACTTGGCGATGCGCCAATCGGCATACATGTCCGCCGGACGGACAACCGTGCAGCGATAGAGCGGAGCCCTATTTCGCTCTTCTTTGATGCTATGGACTCTATCGTCAGAGACAATCCGGCACAGCGTTTCTATCTTGCCACTGACGACGAGGAAACGAAAAACGAAATGCTCAAAAGGTATGGCGATGCGCTTCTGATGTCGTCGTCGAAGGCGGAACGTGGTACTACGGAGGGTATCAAGGACGCCGTCGTGGAGATGTTCACCCTTGCCCGCTGCCGTGAGATATACGGGACAGCTGACAGCAGCTTCTCCGTCATTGCTTCACGCATCGGCGACATACCATTGACGATTCTTGAACAATAAGCACGGATGCAGAAATAACGTTAAAACAGAAGTTGATAGCGAGCAGTACAATAAATAAGGTGAAGCATGCGTTATAGATATATGCAGTGGACAGACCAGATACGAAGGGTGAAAATCCTGCTTGTGTTGGCTGCGGTTATGATAGCCGTAGCCTCGCTTGTGGTGTCGCATATCCTCACGCGTGACCTCGCCGATGAGGAACGCGGTAAGATGGAGGTGTGGGCGGAAGCCATGCGCACCCTCAACCGTGCCGATGAGAACACCGACATAAACCTCGTTCTGAAAGTCATCAACGGCAACAACACCATCCCCGTCATCGTGCTCGATTCGAAAGGTCGCGTGCAGGATTTCCGTAACATCGATATTCCCGATGCCAAGACCTATTCCGACTCGCTTGCCTTTGCCGAAAGTATGAGCAAACAGCTTCTCAATGAAAACCACAGCATACGCATCTCCCTTGACGACGGCATACCGACGGACTACATCGACGTGTGCTATTCCGACTCGCTCATGCTGCGCCGGCTCGCGTTCTATCCGTATGTCCAGCTCGGTGTGGTTATGATTTTCGTGGTTATAGCCATCTTCGCCCTGCTCACCTCGAAGCGCGCGGAACAGAACAAGGTGTGGGTGGGGCTGTCTAAGGAGACCGCCCACCAGCTCGGTACCCCTATTTCAAGTCTGATGGCATGGACGGAAATGCTCAAGGAAAGCTATCCTGACGACTCCCTCATACCCGAAATGGACAAGGATGTGAAGCGTTTGCAACTCATTGCCGACCGCTTTTCGAAGATAGGCTCGCTGCCAGAACCGGTTCCTGCAAGTCTCGCCGAGGTACTAAATCATGTGATAGACTACATGGATCGCCGCACTTCAAAGAAGGTAGCGATGGTGCGCGACTTCCCCGAACACGATGTTATGGTGAAGATAAACGCATCGCTCTTCGAATGGGTGATAGAAAACCTCTGCAAGAATGCCGTCGATGCCATGGAGGGCGAGGGACGCATCACGCTTGCATACCGTGAGGAAGGCACACGGGCAGTCATAGAAGTGACCGATACGGGCAAAGGCATACGCAAGAAGGATATACGCAATGTGTTCCGTCCCGGCTTCACCACCAAGAAGCGTGGTTGGGGACTCGGTCTGTCGCTCGCCAAACGCATCGTGGAGGAATACCACCACGGCCACATCTTCGTGAAGAAATCGGAGGTCGGCGTGGGTACGACATTCCGCATAGAACTCCTCGGCTTGGACTGACCACAGTGCTGTTGTCGATAATATTAATAATGTGAGCTCTACGAATCAGAACAATGCAAAATCGGAATATAAAAGTCATTAAGAATTGACTGCTTTGCAAACCAAGTCATTTGTGCTTCATGGGGCTCGCATTAAATGCGGATGCCGGAAGCGCAAAGGTTGGTTGTCGTGCGTCTAAAAACGCTAATATTGCGAAAAACTTTGCTGTTAAGTTGCTCAATGTCAGAAAATATTCGTAACTTTGCAACCCAAATGTGTAGTTCAGATATACTGAAGATAGATTTGAAGGAGTTGGAAGAGGGGCTGACCGCCCTTGAATTCAACCTCGGCGACGCATGGTTCCAAAGCCTTGAAGAGGCGGAAATCAAGCGTGGCGATATTTGCGTATCTGCCAGTGTGCGCCGCACTGAGAACTATTTCAATATCGATTTACACATTGAAGGCAAGGCGGTTGTGCCTTGCGACATCTGCCTCGACGACATGGAACAGCCCATCTGCTGCGACAACCGCCTTGTGGCAAAGTTTGGAGAAGAATATTCCGAGGATGACGACCTCGTCACCGTGGCTGAGAGCGACGGCGTTCTCGACCTGACTTGGTTCGTCTATGAATTTATAGCACTCGACATTCCCATTAAGCATGTGCATGCACCTGGAAAATGCAACCCTGCGATGATAAAGACTCTTGAAGAGTATTCAGCTACCCGAAGTAGTGATGAGGATGAAGAGGCGATAGATCCCCGTTGGAGTGGATTAGAAAAATTAAAAACAATAATTAAAGATTAAAGAAAAATGGCACATCCTAAAAGAAGACAGTCGAAGACTCGTACCCTCAAAAGAAGAACTCATGATAAGGCAGTAGCCCCCACATTGGCAGTATGCCCTAACTGTGGCGCTTATTACGTTTACCACACTGTATGCGCAACCTGCGGTTACTATCGTGGTAAGGTGGCTATCGTGAAGGAAGTTGCTGAATAAAAACGCATGGGTAAGATAAACGCAGTAATCACCGGCGTTGGCGGCTATGTGCCCGACTATATCCTCAACAACGAGGAGTTGGCGCGTATGGTCGATACCAGCGACGAGTGGATTATGACGCGCGTAGGTATTAAGGAGCGCCATATCCTCACAGAGGAAGGTCTCGGTACAAGCTACATGGCACGCAAGGCTGCCAAGCAGTTGCTCCGCAAGACCGGTTGCGACCCTGACACCATTGACGCGCTTATCGTCACTACAACTACCCCCGACTACAAATTCCCCTCCACTGCATCAATCGTTCTTGGCAAGCTTGGCTTGAAGAATGCCTTTGCTTTCGACTTTGAGGCAGCATGCTGCGGATTCCTTTATTCGCTTGATGTGGCCGCTTCGATGATTCAGAGCGGACGCTACAAGAAGATTATCGTCATCGGCGCCGACAAGATGTCGTCGCTCATCGACTATAAGGATCGCGCTACATGCGTGCTCTTCGGCGACGGAGCCGGTGCAGTGCTTGTGGAAGCAACGGAAGAAGAGAATGTGGGCGTGCAGAATTCTTATCTGCGTACTGATGGCATCGGCCTGCCGTTCCTTCACATGAAGGCTGGCGGTTCTGTCTGCCCCGCATCCCATTTCACCGTCGATCACCGTCTGCACTACCTCTATCAGGAGGGTCGTACAGTGTTCCGCTATGCCGTGACCAATATGGGTGACGATGTGGCAGAGATACTGAAGCGCAACGAACTTACTACCGACGATGTGGATTGGGTGATACCCCACGAGGCCAACCTCCGCATTATCGAGGCTGTAGCGAAACGCATCAATCTGCCGCTCGAAAAGGTAGTTGTGAACATACAGCATTACGGCAATACAAGTGCTGCCACAATTCCTTTGGCAATGTGGGATCACGAAAAGCATTTGAAGAAGGGTGACAACATCATCTTCACCGCTTTCGGAGCCGGTTTCGTTCACGGAGCTTCATTCTACAAGTGGGCTTACGATGGTGCTTCTGTAGCAGAAAAATAAGAAATAAGGTTTCCTTTGCCCGGAGTTTGCATCCGGTATAGGAACAAAAAAATAAGAGGTGAATTCCGCTTTTGTGGGATTCACCTCTTTTTTTGTTTTGTCGTGAGGATGTGTTGAAAACTGAAAATATCGTCAGTCAGACTTCGCCTGAAATTAAGAGAAAAGTAACGGACGATAGCACGACTTGTTGAAAGATGGTGCTAATGACCGTTGTCTTTCGTCCGCCGCAGGCTGATACGCTCCCAATGGATTCTGCTGACACCAACCCTTATGCACTTCCATGCAAAGAGTCAGCGCAGCATCCAGTTGCCTTGGTGCTCTATCATGGGCACCACCACCTCCTCTTTGCTTCCGTCGCCGAAGTGCATTATCAGGAAAGCGTGGCCCGTATGGTGTGCGGTGTCGGCTTTTGCGCTGGCAAGACTGATGCTTTTCAGTCCCTTGTGCTGCTCCTTCATCACGCCGGCGAACATCTTGGCGTTGGTGATGAGTTGCTCGCGATAGCTGCCGGGGATGCTGTCAGGCTGGTAGAAACCGTCCACGTATGCATCGTATTTTCCTTCAATGAGGTAACCGTAATATATCTTTGCGGCATTGCCCATCACTTCATTGGGATTGATTTGCTTTTTCTCACACGCTGCAAGCATAAGTAGTGCTACGGCGGACAGGACTATTTTTCTTTTCATTTTAATTTATGAAAAAGGGTGTGTAAAACGGATTTTTATTGAAGTTCCAAAGAAATCGATTCCATTTTTACACACCCTTATGTTATGTTCCTTTTTTATTTCTGACGGATGAAGATGTTTATCGGGCATCCGTGCAGTTCCCAGTTGTCCCTTATCTTGTTTTCGAGGAAACGGCGGTAAGGCTCTTTCACATACTGCGGCAGGTTGGCGTAGAACACGAACGACGGTATCTGCGTGTTGGGAAGCTGTGTGCAGTATTTGATTTTGATGTACTTTCCCTTTGTTGATGGTGGCGGATAAGCCTCGATGAGCGGCAGCATCACCTCGTTGAGCTTTGATGTTCCGATGTGTGCCTTGCGGTTCTGATATACCTGCTTGGCTGTTTCGAGCACCTTGAAGATGCGCTGTTTCGTTATTGCCGAAGCGAAGATGATGGGGAAGTCCACGAACGGAGCCATGCGTTGGCGTATGGCGTTCTCGAATGTCTTTATCACCGCCTGGTCCTTGTTCTCCACGAGGTCCCATTTGTTCACGACCACTACGAGCGACTTGTTGTTGCGCTGTATGAGTTGGAATATGTTCATGTCCTGCGCTTCGATGCCTCGTGTGGCGTCTATCATGAGGATGCACACGTCCGAGTTCTCTATCGCTCTGATCGAGCGCATCACCGAATAGAATTCCAGGTCTTCCGACACCTTGTTCTTTCGGCGTATTCCCGCGGTATCGACGAGGTAGAAGTCGAATCCGAATTTGTCGAATCGTGTGTATATGGAGTCGCGTGTCGTTCCTGCGATTTCGGTCACGATGTTACGCTCTTCGCCTATGAATGCGTTGATGATGCTGCTCTTTCCGGCGTTGGGTCGTCCCACTACGGCGAAGCGTGGGATGCCGTCTTCTACCGTTTCGCCCTTGTCGGAGGGCATTTTCGAGAGCACGAGGTCGAGCAGGTCGCCCGTGCCGCTTCCCGTTGCCGACGAGATGCACTGCGGTTCACCCAGTCCGAGCGCGTAGAACTCCGCAGCGTCGTATATCTGGTCGTTGTTGTCAGTCTTGTTGGCTACGAGGATTACGGGCAGTTTCGTGCGTCGCAGGATTTGTGCCACATCCTCGTCCCAGTCGGTAAGACCCGTCTGTACATCCACGAGGAAGAGCACGAGGTCGGCCTCTTCCGTTGCCACAATCACCTGTTTGCGTATGGCGTCCTCGAAGATGTCGTCGGATTTTACTACCCATCCTCCGGTATCTACCACCGAAAATTCGCGTCCGTTCCATTCGCACTTGCCGTACTGGCGGTCGCGTGTCGTGCCTGCCGTATCGCTGACAATGGCCTGACGCGTCTTGGTCAGGCGGTTGAAAAGTGTGGATTTGCCCACGTTCGGGCGTCCCACTATTGCTACTAAGTTTGGCATATTATGTTTTTTTGTTTTCTTGTTTTGAATGTTTGCTCCCCGGCTTTTATTCCGGGTTGTAGCCGAAGTTGTCGAGTTCGCGCTTGTTGCTCCGCCAGTCCTTGTCCACTTTCACGAATGTTTCAAGGAATATGCTCTTGCCGAAGAACTTCTCAAGCGACTTGCGTGCTTCCGTGGACATCTTCTTCAGCGCCACGCCCTGGTGTCCGATGATGATGCCTTTCTGCGTGTCGCGTTCCACATATATCACGGCGTGTATGCGTATGCGCTTCTCTTCCTCCTTGAATTCATCCACTTTCACCTCCACCGAGTAGGGTATTTCCTTGTCGTAGTAGAGCAGGATCTTCTCTCTTATTATTTCCGAGACGAAGAATCGTGCCGGTTTGTCGGTGAGCTGGTCCTTGTCGAAGAACGGCGGCGAGTCTGGCAAAAGTTCCTTTATGCGCTTCATTAGTATTTCCGTGCCGAACTTGTTCTGTGCCGAGATGGGCAGGATTTCGGCGTCGGGGAGCAGTGTGTGCCATTTCTCCACTATGTCGCCGAGCTTTTTCTGGTCGGTCTGGTCAATCTTATTAATGAGCAAGAGCACGGGAATGGTCATCTTACGCACCTTTTCCAGGAAGTCCATGTTCTTCTCCGGGTTCTCTATCACATCGGTGACATAGAGCAGAATGTCAGCATCCTGCAATGCCGACTCTGAGAAGGCGAGCATCGACTCCTGCAGTTTGTAGTTGGGTTTGAGCACTCCCGGCGTGTCGGAGAACACTATCTGCGCATCGTCGCTATTGACGATGCCCATGATTCTGTGGCGTGTTGTCTGCGCCTTGAATGTGGCGATGCTTATGCGTTCGCCCACGAGTTGGTTCATGAGTGTCGATTTTCCCACGTTGGGGTTACCCACGATATTTACGAATCCTGCTTTGTGCATGTGAGTTGGAAATGATGTTTTAATATGCAAAGTTAGTGATTTTTTGCCAAATTCAGTTGCGTAAATATGTGAAATGCGCATATTTGCGCCGTCAGGGCATGAAAAAAGCCGTGCTGCATGGGCGGTACGGCTTAAATGCTGGGGTTGTTTTTTGTCTTTTTCTATTCTTTGAGTAGGCTAATAATGTCTGCGGATGCCCGTCCGGGTGTCCTTGTCCAGACTCTTTTCATAAGGATTGATTAGGTTGCGTAGTAGATTTTATCTTTGTTTGTTTTGACGCTTACAAAGGTAGTGTAAAATCTTTTCCCTACAAAATTTCCGGCGCATTATTTTCGTATTTAAACGCCTTTGTCACCGTTTCGCAACAGCCTTATCCGTTTATTCCTTCTGCTTTTCCTCTCCGTTGTGCTCCATTTCCACCTCTTTCACCTTTCGGAAGAGGTCGGAAGCGAACACGAGGTCGTTGAGGTTCTTGTTTGTCGAACTCATCACGTCGTCCTTGTTGCCTTGCCATTCCTTTCTTCCCTGATAGATGAAGAGGATGTTTTCGCCTATTCCCATCACCGAGTTCATGTCGTGTGTGTTGATGATGGTGGTTATGTCATATTCTTTTGTGATTCCGCTGAGCAGTTCGTCGATGACGAGTGAGGTGCGCGGGTCAAGTCCGGAGTTGGGTTCATCGCAGAAGAGATACTTCGGGTTGAGCACTATTGCGCGTGCTATCGCCACACGTTTCTGCATGCCTCCCGATATTTCGCCGGGATATTTCTGCTGTGCGTCGATGAGGTTCACGCGGTCGAGGCATTCCTGTGCACGTCGCACACGCTCGCGGTAGTTCATCGTCGAGAACATGTCGAGCGGGAACATCACGTTCTCAAGCACCGAGAGCGAGTCGAAGAGTGCGGCACTCTGGAATATCATTCCCATTTCGCGGCGCATGTACACCTTTTCTTTCTTGTCCATAGCCACGAAGTTGCGGCCGTCGTAGAGCACTTCGCCGCTTGTGGGCGTGAGCAGTCCCACGAGGTTTTTCATCAGTACGGTCTTTCCGCTTCCGCTCTGTCCGATGATGAGGTTGGTCTTCCCGTCCTCGAATGTGGCGTTGATGTCCTTGAGCACTTCCTTGTCGCCGAACGACTTATATAGGTTTTTGACTTCTATCATGCGTTATTTGGTGTTTTCTTTTAAACTAAGTCTTGCACGGTCTTGCCGTGCCTCCTGCCTTCTTCCTTTAGCTCAACAGCTGTGTGAGGAACACATCGGAGAAAAGTATGAGCACGCTTGACGATACAACGGCATCCGTACTTGCCTTGCCCACTTCCACTGAACCGCCTTCCACGGTGTAGCCGAAGAAGCTCGACACGCTTGATATGATGAAGGCGAAGAACAGGCTCTTGATGATACTCATCCACACGAACCACTCGTTGAACGAGTGTTGCAGTCCGAGCGTGAGGTCTTCGGGCGACAGTATGTGTCCGATGTATGCCGTTCCGTATGCTCCGAGAATGCCGGTGGTGGATGAGAATATCACGAGGAACGGCATTATCGTCACCAGTGCGAGCACCTTGGGCAGGATGAGGTAGCACGCCGAGTTCACACCCATGATGTCGAGAGCGTCGATCTGTTGCGTCACGCGCATGGTGCCGAGTTCCGATGCGATGTTCGACCCCACCTTTCCCGCAAGGATGAGACACATGATGCTCGACGAGAACTCAAGCAGCAGAATCTCGCGTGTGGTGTAGCCCGACACCCATCGCGGCATCCACGGGCTTTGGATGTTGAGTTTCATCTGGATGCATATCACGGCTCCGATGAAGAACGAGATGAGCAGCACGATTCCGATGGAATCGACACCGAGCGACGACATCTCCTTCACATATTGCTTTACGAACATGCGCATCCTCTCCGGACGCGAAAACGAGCGTCCCATCAGAATGATGTATCGCCCCAGTGTGTTCAAGTATTTTAATATCAGCATATTCTGTTTTTGTTCGCTTATTCCGTGCAAAAGTAACAATAAAAACATGAAAACGGGGCAACGGGCGTGAGAATTTATGTTTTATTTCATGTCAGTGTGGCGTGAAAAGTGCTAAAAACCATATAAGACAGTTGTGCGTAAGCGGAAAAAAGCATAACTTTGCAACCGATATGAGTGATACAAAGCACATTAACAGCCGGAACGAAGAGCACAGCATGGTGCTGCGCACAGAGGGCTTGGTGAAACGATACGGCAAGCGTACCGTCGTGAACGACGTGTCGATAGATGTAAAGCAGGGCGAAATCGTGGGGCTGCTCGGTCCCAACGGTGCCGGAAAGACCACATCTTTCTATATGACCACGGGTCTCATCGTGCCCAATGCCGGCAACATCTACCTCGACGACCGCGAAATAACCAACTATCCCGTCTATAAACGGGCACGCGCCGGCATAGGCTACCTGCCGCAGGAGGCGTGCGTGTTCCGCAAGATGAGCGTGGAGGACAACATCATGTCGGTGCTTGAAATGACCGATCTCACCCACCAGCAGCAGCTCGACAAGCTCGAAGAACTCATCGACGACTTCGGACTGCACAAGTTCCGCAAGAACCTCGGCGACCAGTTGTCGGGCGGCGAACGCCGTCGCACCGAGATAGCACGCTGCCTTGCCATCAATCCGCGCTTCATTATGCTCGACGAACCCTTTGCCGGTGTCGATCCGATTGCCGTGGAGGACATACAGCACATAGTGTGGCGACTCAAGTACCGCAACATAGGCATCCTCATCACCGATCACAACGTGCAGGAGACGCTCACCATTACCGACCGCGCCTATCTGCTCTTCGAAGGTCGCATCCTCTTTCAGGGCAAGCCCGAAGAGCTTGCCCAGAACCGCATCGTGCGCGAGAAATACCTCGGAAGCACGTTCGAACTGCGCAAGAAGGACTTCCAGCTCATCGACGAGCAGAAGCGTCAGCGCGAGAAAGAGAGGGAAATGCATTAGCCGGGTAAAGGCGTAAGCGGGCTGGCGGAAGTCGGAGCCGTACCGGCGGCATCACGGCATCTTCAGCCGACGCCCTTGTCCTTTGCCCCCGTTTTCTTTTTTTTGAATTGTATGAAATATCTCATCCTATCCGACATCCACGGCTGTCTGCCCACCCTTGAGCAGGCACTCCGTTTCTATGAGGAGCAGCATTGCGACATGCTCTGCATCCTTGGCGACATCCTCAACTACGGTCCGCGCAACCGAATACCCGAAGGCATCGACCCGAAAGGCATCGTCGAACGCCTCAATTCCATGAAGGACAGCATTGTTGCCGTGCGTGGCAACTGCGACGCCGAGGTCGATCAGATGCTCCTTCAGTTTCCCGTCATGGCCGACTATGCCCTCCTTGTGGATGAGGGCGTGCGCCTTTTTCTCACGCACGGGCATATATATAATGAGGAAAACCTCCCCGTCGGCCGTCACGACATCTTCGTTTATGGGCACACCCATCTGTGGAAGCTTGAACCGTCGGCTCACGGCATCGTCTGCAACCTCGGTTCCATCACTTTCCCCAAAGGCGGCAACGAACCCACTTTCGCAGTCTATGAGCACCGCACCCTCACCATCCACCGTCTCGACGGCACTGTGCTGAAGCGGCTTTCGCTGTGAGAAAACGGCGGAGCTGTCCGCTCATTTGGCAAAAGCATCGGCTTTTCGTAACTTGTTGGTTGTCAGCGTTGTTTCCTTGGTTTGCGGTGCTTATGCTCCCGATGCGTTTTCCCCAGTTTCAAAACAAGGCTTGTTTGCTTGCAAAAGAAGCCTTGTTTTGAGTGCAAACAAGACTTCTTTATGATGCAAACAAGGCTTCTTTTTATTCCGCATGAAATGGGTCTTGATTGTACTCATACGGCTTTCCGTATTGGTTAAAAAAACAAATTTTTTGTATTATAATTGTGTATTTCGCTAATATTAAGTAATTTTGCACTTCCGTAAAGAAAAAATATCAACAAATAAAATAATAAAAAATCAGAGATGAACATTTCATTTGAAAATCCCGACAAAGTGAACGGTCTGCTGACTATCACTGTCGAAGAAGCAGATTTCAAGGACACGGTCGAGAAAACATTGAAGGATTATCGCAAGAAGGCGAACATCCCCGGATTCCGTCCGGGTATGGTTCCAATGGGTCTTATCAAGCGACAGTTCGGCACATCGGTTCGTTACGATGCCGTGAACAAGTTCGTGGGAGAGCAACTCTACAAATATGTAAAGGACAACAACATCCAGATGCTCGGCGAGCCTCTGCCTTCAGAGACACAGCATGAGGCTGTCGATTTGGAGAAGCCCGCTCCTTACACATTCGTGTTCGACGTGGCTGTGGCTCCGGAGTTCAAGATTGAGCTCAACGGCAAGAACAAGCTCGACTACTACAACATCACTGTTGACGACAAGCTCATCGACGAGCAGGTGGAAATGTTCGCCAACCGCTTCGGTCAGCGCGTGAACGTGGATAGCTACGAAGCCGACCAGAACGACCTGCTGAAGGGCGACCTGCGCGAGCTCGACGCTGAAGGCAACACCAAGGAAGGCGGCATCACCGTGGAAGGCGTGGTGCTCGGCCCGCAATATATTAAGGTGGAAGAGCAGAAGAACCTCTTCAACGGTGCCAAGGCTGGTGACATCATCACATTCAACCCGCGCAAGGCTTATCCCGAAAACGACGCCGAGCTCGCAGCAATGCTCAAGCTCGACCGCGAAGTGGCAAAGGATGTGGAGTCTGACTTCAGCTACCAGATAACAGAAATCAACCGCTTCCAGAAGGCAGAGGTGAACCAGGAACTCTTCGACCAGGTGTTCGGCAAGGACGAGGTGAAGAGCGTTGAGGAATTCCGCAACAAGATAGCAGAGATGGTTAAGCCGCAGCTCGCAGTGAACAGCGACTACAAGTTTATGCTCGACCTGCGTGAATACACCGAGAAGAAGGTGGGCGACCTCACATGGCCGGATGCAATCCTGAAGCGTGTGATGCTGCTCAACAACAAGGACAAGGGCGAAGAGTTCGTTGAGAAGAACTACGACGAGAGCATCAAGCAGCTCAAGTGGCACCTCATCAAGGAACAGCTCGTGTCGCAGTTCGGCATCAAGGTGGAGGAAGCCGACATCAAGGCAGCCGCCATCGACGCCGCACGCATGCAGTTCGCACAGTACGGCATGACAAACATTCCCGACGAATACGTTGAGAACTACGCCAACGAGCTCCTCAAGAAGCGTGAGGCAGTCGACCAGTTCGTTGATCGTTCCGTTGAGACAAAGCTCGCCGCAGCCGTGAAGGCAGCCGTGAAGTTGAACGAGATAGAAATCACTTTCGACAAGTTCAACGAGATGATGAGCAAATAAAAAATTGAAAAAAAACCTCTTTTTATAGGGGCTACCGACTTTTTTTAGTATCTTTGTGTACCAAAAGAGGCGGTAGCCCCTATCTTTTTTCATTACGGAATGGCGGCAGAGAGGTCTTTGCGCGCCATTCGGCACGGCAGCATGAGGACGCGGCAAGCCCTTTGTGCCGCAATAACGAAAGAAACAACAACACGATATGAACGATTTCAGAAAGTATGCCACACGGCACCTGGGCATCAACGGAATGGTGCTCGACGATGTGATCAAGGCACAGTCACAGTATGTCAATCCATACATCCTTGAGGAACGACAGCTCAATGTCACACAGATGGACGTGTTCTCGCGCCTTATGATGGACCGCATCATCTTCCTCGGAAGCCAGATCGACGACTATACGGCAAACACGTTGCAGGCCCAGCTGCTCTACCTCGACTCGGTGGATAGCGGCAAGGACATATCAATCTACATCAACTCGCCCGGCGGAAGCGTCAGCGCAGGACTGGGAATCTACGACACCATGCAGTTCATTTCAAGCGATGTCGCCACCATCTGCACCGGCATGGCTGCCTCGATGGGCGCCGTCCTGCTCGTGTCGGGCACCGAAGGCAAACGCTCCGCACTGCCACACGCACGCGTGATGATACACCAGCCGCTCGGAGGAGTGCAGGGACAGGCGTCGGACATAGAGATAGAGGCAAGGGAGATAATGAAGTACAAGAAAGAACTCTACACCATTATCTCCGACCACTCGCACACGCCTTTCGACAAGGTTTGGGCCGACAGCGACCGCAACTATTGGATGAACGCGCAGGAAGCCAAGGAGTACGGCATGATAGACAATGTGCTCGAAAGAAAGAACAGAACCGCCGACAATGTCTGACAAACTGTGCGACGGCAACGAACGACAAGGATTACGCAACAAAAAGAAAATGCCAAAGAAAGTATGTAGCTTCTGCGGAAGAAGCGAGAAAGAAGTAAACCTGCTAATCACAGGTCTTAACGGATTCATCTGCGACAGCTGTGCTGAACAGGCTTTCAACATAGTGCAGTCGGCAGGACTGCTCGGCGATGCCGAAAATGCTGATGCTGCACCGCTCGACATGAAGGATGTGCCGAAGCCGACAGAGATAAAAGCCTATCTCGACCAGTACATCATTGGCCAGGATGAGGCTAAGAAATACCTCTCGGTGGCTGTATATAACCACTACAAGCGTCTGCAACAGCCCAAGGACGACGACGGCGTGGAGATAGAGAAGAGCAACATCATCATGGTGGGAAGCACCGGAACGGGCAAGACTCTCCTTGCACGCACCATCGCGAAGCTGCTCAAAGTGCCGTTCACCATCGTCGATGCCACGGTGTTTACAGAGGCAGGATATGTGGGAGAGGATGTGGAAAGCATTCTCAGCCGTCTGCTTCAGGTGGCCGACTATGATGTGCCGTCGGCGCAACGCGGTATTGTCTTCATCGACGAGATAGACAAGATAGCACGCAAGGCCGACAATCCGAGCATCACACGCGATGTGAGTGGCGAGGGCGTGCAGCAGGGATTGCTCAAACTTCTTGAAGGAACAATGGTGAATGTGCCGCCCAAAGGCGGACGCAAGCATCCCGACCAGGACTACATACATGTTGATACGCGCAACATTCTCTTCATCTGCGGAGGTGCGTTCGACGGCATAGAGCGCAAGATAGCACAACGCCTCAATACTCATGTCGTGGGCTACAACTCGGTGCAGAATGTGCGCAATATCGACAAGGGCGACCTGATGAAGTACATCCTGCCGCAGGACTTGAAGTCGTTCGGACTCATTCCGGAAATCATCGGACGCCTTCCCGTGCTTACATATCTTAATCCTCTCGACCGCAAGGCATTGCGCCGAATACTCGTAGAACCCAAGAACTCCATCGTGAAGCAGTATCAGAAACTTTTCGAGATGGACAATATAAAACTCGAATTCGGCGAAGGTGTGTTCGATTACATCGTCGATAAGGCTGTGGAGTACAAACTCGGCGCACGCGGACTGCGCTCCATTGTCGAGTCGGTGGTGATGGATGCCATGTTCGAGGTGCCTTCAAAGCATGTCGATAGCTTCACCGTCACACTCGAATACGCCAAGGCGCAGCTCGACAAGTCGCACCTGCAACAGAAGCAGGACGCCTGATGCCGCCGGCGGACACAGCCGTCCGCCACGGCACGCAACATTTTCTTTACACCCTATCATGACAATTCCATCGGATTACTATGACAGAGAAAGAGAATCTCAACGAACAACTGAAACACTACTTCGGCTTCGACTCGTTCAAAGGCGAGCAGGAAGCCGTCATACGCAACCTCCTTGCCGGCAACGACACGTTCGTGCTCATGCCCACGGGAGGTGGAAAGAGCCTGTGCTATCAGTTGCCATCATTGCTTATGGACGGCACCGCCATCGTGGTGTCGCCGCTGATTGCGCTCATGAAAAACCAAGTGGATGTAATCAACGGAATAAGTGAAACAAGCGGACTGGCACACTACCTGAACTCGTCGCTCAACAAGGCTGCGCTGCAACAGGTGTATGACGATGTGCACAGCGGGCGCACCAAGCTGCTTTATGTGGCTCCGGAGTCGCTCAACAAAGAGGATAACCTCAGCTTCTTCCAGTCGTTCAAAATCTCTTTCTATGCTGTCGATGAGGCTCATTGCATATCGGAATGGGGTCACGACTTCCGTCCCGACTACCGCAACATACGCCCCACCATCAACCGCATAGGCAACGCCCCGGTGATAGCCCTCACGGCAACTGCCACCGACAAGGTGCGTTCGGACATCAAGAAGAGCCTCGGCATCATCGATGCCAAGGAGTTCAAGAGCTCCTTCAACCGCCCCAACCTCTATTATGAAGTGCGGCAGAAGGGCAAGGACATCGACAAACAGATAATAAAATACATCAAGCAGAACGAGGGCAAGAGCGGTATCGTCTATTGCATCTCGCGCAAAAAGGTGGAGGAACTTGCCGCCGTGCTCAAGGCAAACGACATCAAGGCGGCGCCTTACCACGCAGGACTCGACTCGGCAACGCGCTCGCAGACGCAGGACGACTTCCTTATGGAGCGCATAGATGTGATTGTTGCAACCATCGCCTTCGGCATGGGCATCGACAAGCCCGATGTGCGTTTTGTCATGCACTACGACATTCCGAAGAGTCTTGAGGGCTACTATCAGGAGACGGGACGCGCCGGACGTGACGGGGGAGAGGGACACTGCATCGCATTCTTCAGCGAGAACGACCTGCGGAAACTCGAGAAGTTCATGGACAGCAAGCCCGCCACCGAACAGAACATCGGGCGACAGCTGCTGAAAGAGACCGCCGCCTACGCCAAGTCGTCGCTGTGTCGCCGCAAGCTGTTGCTGCATTACTTCGGCGAAGACTATGCCCCCGACAACTGCCACAATTGTGACAACTGTCTGCATCCAAAGGAAAGACTCGAAGGACGCGAGGCATTGCTCGTCGTGCTGCATGCCATCATGGCGCTGAAGAAGGCGTTCAGTCAGGAATACATCATCGACTTCGTGAAGGGACGACCCACCGACGAGATAGGACAGCACGGGCACAAGCAACTCGAAGAGTTCGGCTCCGGCGAGGATATCGACCCGAAACTCTGGAACCCCGTAATACGCCAGGCTCTCATCGAAGGCTACATATCGAAGGATATCGACAACTACGGACTGTTGCGCATCACTGCGGCGGGCAAACGCTATGTCAATAATCCGGAATCGTTCATGGTCGTCGAGGACACCGTCTTCAACAACGACATTGACGAAGACGCCTCCTACGGCGCCGTCTCGGCACTCGACCCGACACTCCTTTCCATGCTGAAGAGTCTGCGCAAGGATGTTGCCGAGAAGAACAACCTGCCTCCGTATGTCATATTTCAGGATATGTCGCTCGACCAGATGGCGACGAGCTACCCCGTGACGGAGAAGGAACTGGGCAATATCCGTGGTGTGGGCGTAGGCAAGGCGAAGCGTTACGGCAAGCCTTTCTATGAACTCATAAGCAAATATTGCGAGGAGAACGAGATAGAACGCCCCGACGAACTGATAGTGAAGACGGTGGTGAAGGATTCCATGAAGAAGCCGAAGATAATAAATCTCATCGACCGCAAGCGTTCGCTCGACGATATTGCAAGTACCGTGGGACTCGACTTCGAGGAACTGCTCGACGAGATTGACACCATAGTATATAGCGGGACGCGTCTCAACATAGACTATTGCATCGACGAAGAACTCGATGAAGAGGATGTCGAGGACATATACGAGTATTTCCGCGAAAGCGACACCGACAGCATGGAAGATGCCATGGACGAGTTGGGCGACACCTACACGGAGGACCAGGTGCGTCTCGTGCGTATCAAGTTCATCTCCGAAATGGGCAATTAAACTTCTGGAAAGGCTCTGACATAGCGCATTCCCGAATTTCGGAGAAGAGCCTTTCCGCTATGTGGGGACGGGGATTTGCGGGCGTTGCCGCCTTTTCCCCCTCTCTCTCAAACACCGTCTTTTTACGTTCCGCAGCATTGGTCAAGGCCTTTAATTGTCGTTAAATTGCATTAACGGGAAAAGAAAATGGGTTTTGGCTTTGTGGAATATGGATTTTTATTGCTAAATTTGCACGCAATAAATTTTAAAGTTACTTATGTCATCATTTGTTGCAGATAAAATTGTAATGGACGGTCTGACCTTCGATGACGTCCTTCTTATTCCCGCTTATTCCGAGGTACTGCCGAAAACGGTAGAGTTGCAAACCAAGTTCTCGCGTAACATCGCCCTGAACGTGCCTTTCGTTACGGCTGCCATGGACACCGTCACCGAGTCGGCAATGGCTATCGCCATAGCGCGCGAAGGCGGTATCGGCGTGATTCACAAGAACATGTCTATTGAAGACCAGGCCCGTCAGGTGGCCATCGTGAAGCGTGCCGAGAACGGAATGATTTACGACCCCGTGACAATACGTCGCGGAAAGACAGTGAAAGACGCCCTCGACATCATGGCGGAATACCACATCGGAGGTATCCCCGTAGTGGATGAGGAGAACCACCTCGTGGGTATCGTCACCAACCGCGACCTCCGTTTCGAGCGTCATCTCGACAAACTCATAGACGACGTGATGACATGTGAGAATCTCGTGACAACCCACATACAGACCGATCTCGCTGCCGCTGCCGACATTCTGCAGAGCAACAAGATTGAGAAACTGCCCGTTGTGGATGCCAGCAACCACCTCGTGGGACTCATTACCTACAAGGACATCACCAAGGCCAAGGACAAACCTATGGCTTGCAAGGACGAGAAAGGCCGTCTGCGCGTGGCTGCCGGCGTGGGTGTGACAGTCGATACGCTCGACCGTATGGGCGCACTCGTTGAGGCAGGAGCCGATGCCATCGTCATCGACACCGCTCACGGACATTCGAAATTTGTGATAGAGAAACTGCGCGAAGCAAAGGCTTCGTTCCCCAACGTGGACATCGTTGTGGGCAATGTCGCTACCGGCGCCGCCGCAAAGATGCTCGTTGATAACGGTGCCGACGCCATCAAGGTTGGCATCGGTCCGGGTTCCATCTGCACCACACGCGTCGTTGCTGGTGTGGGCGTGCCGCAGCTCAGTGCCGTTTACGATGTATATACAGCTCTCCAGGGCACAGGAGTGCCATTGATTGCCGACGGTGGTTTGCGCTATTCCGGCGATATTGTGAAGGCTATCGCTGCCGGCGGAAGCTGCGTGATGATAGGTTCGCTCGTGGCAGGAACAGAGGAGAGCCCCGGCGACACCATCATCTTCAACGGACGAAAGTTCAAGAGCTACCGCGGTATGGGTTCGCTTGAGGCTATGGAAAACGGTTCCAAGGACCGATACTTCCAGGCAGGAACAAAGGATGTGAAGAAACTCGTGCCCGAAGGCATCGCCGGACGCGTGCCTTACAAAGGCACTGTGCAGGAAGTCATCTACCAGCTCGTGGGCGGACTCCGTTCAGGTATGGGCTACTGCGGCGCCGGAACCATCGACGCCATGCACAACGCCAAGTTCACACGCATCACCAATGCCGGTGTGCTTGAGAGCCATCCGCACGACATCACCATCACAAGCGAAGCTCCCAACTACTCGCGTCACGAATAATACGAAATCAGTTAAACGACAAAAAGCAATGGCTTGGAATGCACTGCATACACGGCGCACCCCATGCCGTTGCTTCAACGGTTTTAAAGAAGAATAATCACAAGACAGAAATGAAGGTAAAGACACTGTTGGTGGCACTGCTCGCCATGGCGGGCACCGTGTCGGCACAAACCGACGACCCCGTAATCATGACCGTAAACGGCAAGCCTGTCACACGGTCGGAGTTCGAATACTCGTACAACAAGAACAATGAAGAGACTGTGGTGGACAAGAAAAGCGTCAATGAATATGTCGATCTTTTCGTGAACTTCAAGCTCAAGGTTCTTGCTGCCGAGGCTGCCGGTATTGACACTACTGCTGATTTCCGCAAGGAATTCCGTATGTACCGCGACCAGCAGTTGCGTCCTACATTCATCAACGACAACGACCTTGAACAGGCTGCACGCCGTGTCTATGCCGAGACCAAGAAGCGCATTGACGACGGCGGCGGACTCGTGCGTGTGTCGCACGTTCTCGTGCGCATGCCGCAGAAGGCTACCCAGGAGCAGCAGGAGGCAGCACGCCATCGTGCCGACTCTATATATAATGTGCTGAAGGGCGGTGCCGACTTCGCAAAGGTGGCTGGCATGTGTTCCGACGACAAGGTGTCGGCAGCGCGTGGAGGCGACATCAACTGGGTGCAGCGCGGCGTTACGTTCAAGGAGTTTGAGGATAAGGTGTTCCAAATGCCCAAGGGTACGCTGAGCAAACCGTTCATGTCGCCGGCGGGATACCATATCGTGCTCGTGACGGACAGACGCATGTTCCTGCCTTACGACAGCGTACACGCCGACATCCTGCGCTTCGTGGGACAGCAGCGTATGCGTGAAAGCATCATAAGCGATAAGCTCGACTCCATAGCCAAGGCTTCCGTGCCGCCGACAACGGTAGAGGAGGTGCTCGACAAGCGTGCCGACGAACTCTCTGCCAAGGATTCTGAAATGCGCAACCTCATACGCGAATACCACGACGGACTGCTCTTCTACGACATCAGCAACCGCACCGTGTGGGAGAAGGCTGCCAAGGACGATGCCGCACTCGAAGCCTATTTCAAGAAGAACAAGAAGAAATATGCGTGGGACGAACCACGATACAAGGGTATTGCCTACCACACCAGAAGTCTTGCTGATGTGAAGAAGGTGCAGGAATCAATCAAGAAGGTGGACTTCAAGGATTGGGCCGACACGCTGCGCAAGGAGTTCAACGACTCTGTCGTGCGCATAAAGGTGGTGAAGGGCATCTTCAAGAAGGGCGAAAACGCTCTCGTCGATAAGATGGTCTTCGGTAAGGACACCACCCTCAGTGTGGTGGAGGACTTCCCGCACGAGGCTGTCTATGGCAAACTCATGAAGAATCCGAAGAGCTATCTTGATGTGCGCGACCTCGTAGTGTCCGACTATCAGGAGGAACTTGAGAAACAGTGGGTGGCTGAACTGCGCCGCAAATACCCCGTATGGGTGGACAAGCAGGTGTTGGAGACGGTGAACAAGCATTGATAGAAAGAAAACTTAGCCACCTTGTCACTTGCCGCTTGCCTGCAAAAGGCATGTAGCTGACATGCGGAACTAAAATAAAACATATAAATGAGAAAAACAAAAAGCACTATATTCCTCGCCCTTGCGGCAGCCCTTCTGGCTACGGCCGCTGTGGCAAATGCCGGCAGGGACAACGCCAAGGCAACAGCTTTCGCGGCAGAAGACGTGGAGCAGAACGCCGCTACTGCCGACAGCGCAGCTGTGGTGGAGGATGCTCCGCTGCCCGACAACAGCGTTGTTGATGAGGTGATATGGGTGGTTGGCGACGAGCCGATACTCAAGTCGGAGGTAGAGATAATGCGCTTGCAGGGCGAAGCCGAGGGCGTGACATGGCGGGGCAACCCCGACTGTTCCATCCCGGAGCAGATAGCCGTGCAGAAACTGTTCCTCCATCAGGCGGAAATAGACTCCATCCAGGTGTCGGAGGCAGAGATTGCACAGGGCATCGACATGCAGATCAACCACTGGATAGCACAGACCGGCGGTTCGAGGGAAAAACTCGAGGAGTATAAGAAGATGACAATCAGTCAGCTCCGCCAGTCGCTCCACGACGATTTCAAGAACAACCAACTCGTGCAGCAGATGAAGCAGAAGCTCGTCGAGGACATCACTGTCACACCGGCAGATGTGCGCAAGTACTTCCGCAACATGCCGGAGGACAGCATTCCGTTCGTGCCTACCGAGGTGGAGGTGGAGATTATCACCAAACAGCCGAAGATTTCGCAGGAGGAAATAAACCGCGTCAAGAACGAACTGCGTGAATATACCGACCGTGTGAACAAGGGTGAGACTTCGTTCGCCACTCTCGCACGACTCTATTCGGAAGACCCCGGCTCGGCACGCCAGGGCGGAGAGATGGACTATATAGGCCGAGGCATGCTCGACCCTGCCTTTGCCGGTGTGGCGTTCAACCTTACCGACCCGAAGAAGATATCGAAGATTGTGGAGTCGGAATACGGTTTCCACATCATACAGCTCATTGACAAGCGTGGCGATAAAATCAAGGTGCGCCACATCCTACGCACTCCCAAGGTGTCGTCGGAAGCGATCGACTCAACCAAGGTGCGCCTCGACTCGCTGGCACTTGACATACGCGGAGGCAAATACTCGTTTGAAGAAGTGGCGTCATACATCTCCGACGACAAGGACACACGCAACAACCACGGTCTGATGTCGTTCAATTCGGAAGACGGACGCACCTCGCGCTTCCAGATGAAAGACCTCCCTACGGAGGTGGCGCGGCAGATAGAGAAGATGCAGGTGGGCGATGTGTCGCCGGCATTCCGTATGGTTAATGAAAAGAACAAGACGGTCTGCGCCATCGTTAAACTCAAGAGCCGCACCGATGCACACCGTGCCACCATCACAGAGGACTATCAGGTGCTGAAGAAAGTGGTGCTCGAAAAGGAACGCGCCGATTTCCTCCACAACTGGGTGGTGAACAAGATTAAAAACACTTATGTCCGGATGAACGACAGATACAAGGACTGCGATTTTGAATATCAGGGTTGGGTGAAATGACATCAAAGCACAGCTTTAACATATTTCGCGGGCATAGAATCATCGCAACGATGGTTCTGTGCCTGTTTGCCGTTTGTCTGACGGCATCCATGGCGTCGCCGCAGGGGCGCAGGAAGAAGGCGGCCCCCGACGAACGCGTATATCTTGTGCATTCCGACGAACTCCGTTACGACCAGTACGGTCCCACTTCCAATGCCCAGATACTCAAGGGCAAGGTGCATTTCACGCATGCCGGTGCGCAGCTGTGGTGCGACAGCGCGTATTTCTATCAGGACATGAACTCCGTCGTGGCTTTCGGCGATGTGCGTTTCAAGCAGGGCGACACGCTGTCGCTCACATGCAAGTATGCCGATTACGACGGAATGTCGCAGATGATGCATGCCCGTCGCAATGTGGTGCTGAAACACCGGCAGCAGACTCTCTACACCGATTCGCTCGACTACGACCGTATTTATGAGGACGCCTACTTCTTTGAGGGAGGCAGACTCGTCGATGGCAAGGATCGTCTTGTGGCAGACTGGGGACGCTACAACACTGCGACGCGCCAGGCTTCGTTCTATTACAAGGTGGAAATGTTCAGCGGCGAGAACCATATCACCACCGACACGCTGCACTACGACACACGCTCTTCGGTGGCGCATGTGCTCGGTCCGTCGGTGATAATATCGAAAGGGACGGTCATCAATACCGAGGATGCCTACATGAACTCAAGGACCGACCGCTCGCAGCTGTTCGGTCGCTCGACGATTGTCGATAAGGAGAAGTCGATAACAGGCGACTCCCTGTTCCATGACAGCACTACTGGCGACAACGAAGGATTCGGCAATGTGGTGTATATCGACCGCGAGAACAGGAACGAACTGCATGCCGACCGCCTCTTCTACAACGAGACGACGGGCTACGGCTATGCCACCAAGCGTGCTGTGATGCTCGATTATTCGCAGAAAGACACTCTGTTCGTGCATGGCGACTCGCTGAAAATCTATACATACAACATCAATACCGACTCAGTATATCGCGAGATGCACGGCTTCAACAAGGTGCGTGCCTACCGCACGGATGTGCAGGCAGTGTGCGATTCGCTCGTCTTCACCTCGCGGGATTCATGCCTTACGATGTACAAGGACCCCATCGTGTGGAACGGGCAGCGGCAGCTGCTCGGCGAAGTGATAAAGGTATATATGAACGACAGCACCATACGCCGCGCCGAAATAGTGGGGCAGGCACTCTCGGTGGAACAGGTGGATGAGAAGGCGCACTACAACCAGGTGTCGTCGCGCCGTATGGATGCTTTCTTCGAGGATGGTGCCATGCGTCTGGCGGTGGCTTCGGGAAACGTGAAGACCATCTATTACAACATCGACAGCAAGGACAGCACCGTCACGGAGCACAACTATATGGAGACCGACACCATGCGGATGTACATCTCGAAGCAACGCCAGTTGGAACGCATCTGGGCGTCGCGGGCAACGGGAACCATCTCGCCCGTCACGCAGATACCGCCCGACAAGTATCGTCTGCCGGAGTTTGCGTGGTTCGATTATGTGCGTCCTCTCGACAAGGACGACATCTTCAACTGGCGGGGAAAGAAGGGCGGCACCGAACTCAAGGCTGTACGCCGCCGCGAAGCACCGTTGCAGATACTGTCGGAATAGTGTCCCAATAGTCCTGCCCTTGGGCGGTCGTCATGCCGGCAGGGGCATATTGGGTTGAATTTAAAATGTGAACAATGGCTTTTCATTTTGGAAACCGCTGCCCTCGCGGCTTTCACCACACGTTCCGCTTCACCGATGAGCGGCGTGAAGTGCTTGACAAACTGCGTCAGGGAGTGCCGCCGGAGGTGATAGCAAGGCAGACACTTGGCGGCGATGACGGCAGAAGCGCCCGTCGCCGCACTGCTTCTTTCGGCGCATCGCCGGCTCAGTCGGGATGCCTCGTGGCTGTCGTGCTCGTCATAATGCTTGCTTTCCTGCTCGCATTGATGGCATGATTCGTGCATCGATTTGCACATATTATAATATAAGCGACCAAATTTCGTGCTTTGTTATGTTTATATAGGTCGTAGAAATCCAGGAAACCGTAGCTGAAAGCACCGTTGCCGGCATTGCGGAAAAGAAGTGTTGGCAACTGTTTCCGTAATTGTCAAACTCAAATAAGGAACGGCACGGCTTTGCTGTTCCGATTTTATTGTTTAAATTTGCAGCAGTAACCATTAAATATAAAGACCTGAGTCATGAGCGATATTATTCAACTTCTGCCCGATACGGTGGCCAATCAGATTGCCGCCGGTGAGGTGATACAGCGTCCGGCAAGTGTCGTCAAGGAACTTGTGGAGAACGCTGTCGATGCCGGAGCCACTATGGTGAATGTCGTTTGTGTCGATTCCGGCCGCACATCAGTGCAGGTGGTCGATAACGGTAAGGGCATGTCGGAGACCGATGCGCGTCTTTCTTTCGAGCGTCACGCCACATCGAAAATCCGTAAGGCTGCCGACCTTTTCGCACTGCACACCATGGGATTCCGTGGTGAGGCACTGGCTTCGATAGCGGCAGTGGCACAGGTCACGCTCCGCACACGACAGGATACGGATGATATAGGTACGCAACTTACCATCGAAGGTTCTGACTTCAAAGGGCAGGAGGCTTGCTCATGCCCCGTGGGTAGCAACTTCATGGTGGAGAATCTGTTCTATAATGTCCCGGTAAGGCGCAAGTTTCTGAAGTCGAACACCACCGAACTCAACAACATCGTCACTGCCTTTGAGCGCATAGCATTGGTTAATCCCGCTGTCGCCTTCACTCTCCACAACAACGGGACGGAACTTTACAATCTCAAGCAGGGTAGTGTGCGGCAGCGTATCGTGGATGTCTTCGGCAAGAAAATCAACCAGTTCCTTCTTCCTCTCGATGTCGATACCTCGGTTTGCAAGATATCCGGCTTCGTCGCCAAGCCTGAGTCGTCGCGCAAGAAAGGTGCGCGTCAGTACTTCTTCGTCAATGGACGCTTCATGAAGCACCCCTATTTCCATAAGGCGGTGATGATGGCTTACGAGCGGCTTATACCCGAAAGCGAGCAGGTCTCCTATTTCATTTATTTCACGGTGAAGCCCGAAGACATTGATGTGAACATACATCCCACAAAGACTGAGATTAAGTTTGAGAACGAACAGACCATCTGGCAGATTCTTACGGCAACAGTCAAGGAGACGCTTGGAATGTTCAATGACGCCACTTCGATTGAGTTTGACACCGAAGGTCGCCCCGACATTCCCGTGTTCAACCCCTCCGATGATGTCGAGCTGCCCAAGGTGCAGTACAATCCCAATTACAATCCGTTTGAAGAATCCTCTTCCGTGCCGCGCCAGCATGCTGCGCCGAAGCAGTGGGAGCAGCTCTATGACGGACTCAAGCAGCAGCCTGTGGCGAGTCAGACACTCTTCGATGCCGACGAAGACGAAACCTTTGCCGCTGCCGCGCAGCCGTCTTACGGCGAGGTGTTTGTCCCCGGCGTGTCCAATCCTATTGAAGAAAAGTCGCCCGCCCACTATCAGTACAAGGGCAAGTACATCATGACGGCGGTGAAGTCGGGGCTTATGATTATCGACCAGAACCGTGCACATCTGCGCATTCTGTACGAGCAGTTCCTCGAACAGCTGCGCAACAAGAAGGCGTATCCGCAGAAAGTGCTCTTTCCCGAAACCGTGCATTTCTCGCAGTCGGACAATGTCGTGCTTCAGAAGATAATGCCCGAACTGGAGGTCGTGGGCTTCGAACTCACCAGTCTGGGCGGTGCTTCATATTCCATCAACTCCGTTCCCTCCGGACTTGACGGCGTGAATTATGTCGGTCTTGTGCAGGACCTCGTCTCGGCGGCAACCGAACATGGTACGAATGCCATCGACGACATCAACCATTCCGTGGCTCTTGGTCTGGCAAGTCATGCGGCGGTGGATTACGGTCAGGTGCTGACAAACAGTGAGATGGAAGCCATCGTGAACGACCTTTTCGCCTGTTCCAACTTCAATTATGCCCCCGACGGCAGGAAAATCCTATGTATTCTCAAGCAGTCGGAGCTCGAACATCTGCTTTCTTGATATTGCACAGAAGTGAAGCAATGTGCGCAATGAAGAGCATTCAGAGCAGAGTTTTCGGACACTTATGCGGCTGAAAAAGCAAAAATAAACGTTTTTTAATACATTATGGATAATATTTATGTCCATAAATACAATATTTTTTTTGAAAACTTGTTTTATTTGGTTTTAAATGCCTAACTTTGTAGCCGATAACAAGGGTTTTCCCATAAAATTGATAATTTTGATTGTTAAATAAATAAAGGTTATGAAAAAGTTATTAATTGTTTTGGCAATGGCAGGATTGTCTATGGGCTCATTCGCTCAGGAGGCTGATCCTACACTTAAGCACAGTGTTGCCACAAATTCATTCTGGAGCAATTGGTTCATTCAGGTAGGTGTAGATTGGAATGCTTGGTATTCTGGTCAGGAGCACGGTTTGGGTCTCGACAGAAGCCCGTTCAAGAAGTTCCGTTCAAATCCTGGTGCTTCAATCGCTATCGGTAAGTGGTTTACTCCGGGCATCGGACTCCGTACAAAGGTACAGGGTATCTGGGGTAAGAACGTGACAGATGCTGAAAACTACGGCAACTGCAACAAGTATTGGGCTGCAAACGAGCAGGTTCTCTTCAACCTGAGCAACATGATTTGCGGTTATAATCCTACACGCGTTTGGAACTTCGTTCCTTTCGCAGGTGCAGGCTTCGCTCGCTCTTGCTCATACAACACTTACGCAATGTCTATGAGCGTTGGTATTCTCAACACATTCCGTGTAAGCAAGCACGTTGGTATCAACCTCGAGCTCGGTTGGAACCGCTATGAAAGCGACTTCGACGGCAACAGCAAGGGTGAAAATTCTAACAACCGCGGTTGGGATACTCACGACAACCAGCTCTACGGAGAACTCGGTCTGACATTCAACCTTGGCAAGGCAACATGGGAAAAGACTCCGGACGTTGCTGCTATCAAGGCCCTCTCTCAGGCACAGATCGACGCCCTCAACGCACAGCTCAACGATGCTAACGCTGAGAACGCTCGTCTGAAGAAACTCCTCGCAGAGAAGAAGGAAGCTCCCGCAGCTGTTAAGGAATTCGTGAACACACCGGTTTCTGTATTCTTCAACATCAACAAGTACAAAGTTGCATCCAAGAAGGACCTCGTAAATGTTAAGTCTCTTGCTGACTACGCAAAGGACAACAACTTGAACCTCCTCGTAACAGGTTATGCTGACAGCGCAACTGGTAAGGCAGCTTACAACCAGAAGCTTTCTGAGAAGCGTGCTGAGACCGTAGCTAACGAGCTCGTTAATATGGGCGTTAGCCGCGACCAGATCACAACTGAAGGCAAGGGTGGCGTGAGCGAACTCTCACCGATCTCTTACAACCGTCGTGCAACTGTTCAGGTTAAGGAATAATAAATCCGCTGAAAGTTTTAATTGACAAAATATGGCGCATCCTTTTGGGTGCGCCTTTTTTTATGCCTTTTTGCGAACGGGTTTATGTCCCGTTTGCAAAGTAAAATCAGGTAAAGTCACCCTCCCTCCTTCGTTTGCAAAACCGGCGGCATTGTCGTTTCAGAATCTTGATGTGCTAAAAATCATGCATTTTCCCTCTCAAATCGCCGTGAAAATGGAAAAAAATGTGTAAGTTTGCCATTTGAAACATAATTATATTCTTCAATGGAAGCACTACGCCAGATTTGTGACATCATAATGAAGCCACTGCGCAGAAACGTGAACTTCTTCATGTTCATGTATCTCTTAGGGTGCGTATGCGCATGGGCTACGTTGCCCGACACGCGTAACGCCAGACTTTACGACAACCTCTACCTCGAACTTTTCATCGACCTCTACCTCCTCTGCGTCCTCCTCACGTTGTTGCCGCGCAAGGTTATGATATGGGTCAGAGCCTTGCTTTATGCGGTGTTCTACGCCGCGGCGGTGGTGGATGTCTATTGCTTTGTGAAGTTCGAGTCCACCCTCACGCCCACGATGCTCCTCCTTGTCGGCGAGACCGACTCTCGTGAGGCCGGCGAATTCATCAAGTCGTGCGTCTCGCCCGATATCGTGTTCAGTCCGGTGGGGTGGGTGCTGCTCGTCATTCTGAGTCATGTCCTCTGCGTCCTCCGTCTGCGCTTCCCCCATTTCATCCCTCGCCGCCAGCGCGAATTTCTCAAGAGTCTGTGGCTTACGGCGGCACATTGGGTGCGTAAGTGGGCTATGGCAGAAGCCGCCGTCGTGGTGGCGCTGTTGGTTTGGGCGGCAGTGTCGAGCTTCCACAACAAGCAGGCCACATGGAAACTGATGACGGGCAGAACCATCGGCGATGTGGAGCACACGCTCACCGAGAAGGATCACGCCGTGCTCTACGCCCCCGTCTATCGCCTCGCATTCAGTATCTACGCCAACACGCTCACGGCAAAGCAGGTGCAGCGTCTCGTCGCCACCGCCGACAAGGTGCATGTCGATAGCTGTTCGTTCCGCAGTCCCACCATCGTTCTCATCATAGGCGAGAGCTACAACCGCCACCATTCGCAGATGTACGGCTACTCCATGCCCACCACTCCGCGCCAGTTGAAGCTGGAGCGCACGGGTCGCCTTGTGCGTTTCGATGATGTCGTGTCGCCGTGGAACCTCACGAGCTTCGTCTTCAAGCATCTCTTCTCCATGTATGTGGTGGGGCAGAAGGGCGAGTGGTGCGACTATCCGCTCTTCCCGGCAGTCTTCCGCAAGGCGGGTTATCATGTCACTTTCCTCACCAACCAGTTCCTGCCCAAGGCGAAGGAGGCTGTCTATGACTTCAGCGGAGGCTTCTTCCTGAACAACCCCAAGCTCAGTGCGGCACAGTTCGACACGCGCAACACGCAGCTTCATGTCTTCGACGAGGAACTGCTTGCCGACTACGACAATCTGAAGGGTGCCAACACCGACAACAACCTCATCATCTTCCACCTCATAGGTCAGCATGTGGGCTACCGGCAGCGCAGTCCGAAGGACCGCAAACACTTCCGTGCCGACGACTACAAGGAACTGAAACCCAACCTCAACGCACGCGAGCGCACCATCCTTTCCGACTACGACAACGCCATACTCTACAACGACTCGGTGGTGACGGAGATAGTGAAGAAGTTCGAGAACGACGATGCCATCGTGATATATGTGCCCGACCACGGCGAGGAATGCTATGAGGGCGACATGCACTTCTACTGCCGTCTGCACTCCTCCGAGGTGGATGCACGCCTCGCCCATGCCGAGTTCGACATCCCGTTCTGGATATGGTGCTCGCCGAAATATGTGAAACGCCGCCCCGAAGTGTTCCGCCGCGTGGTGCGGGCCCGCCACCGCCGCTTCATGACCGACGCCCTGCCGCACACGCTGCTCTACCTCGGCGGCATCTCGGCGCCCTATTATCATGAAGAGTACGACCTGCTCTCGCCTAACTATGATGAGATGCGTCCGCGCATACTGAAAGGCACTACCGACTACGACAAACTCTGACTCTCCGTCTGGCAGTCTCACTCTGTGAGGCAGTTACGGGTGCCGAAGAAGTCGTAGAAGTGAAAAATGAATGAATTTAGAAATGTAATTTATGGACAATAAAAGGTCTTGCGCCCCCTTGCTCACCCGTGCCGAATGCTCGGCGTTGCGTGGAATAGCCATCATCGGCATATTCCTGCACAACTATTGCCACTGGCTCGGCTTCGCAGTGAAGGAGAATGAATACACCTTCCGCATGTCTAACTGCCGCAACCTGATGAAGGCGGTCGCCTCGCCCGATGCAAATCTGGCGGTGCATCTCGTCTCGTTCTTCGGGCATTACGGTGTCCCCGTGTTCCTTTTCCTCAGTGCTTTCGGACTCGTTATGAAGTACGAAAGCCGCCAGTCTGCTCCCGGTGCCGTGCAGGAGTCGGCTCCCTCTTTCATCGTCTCACACTATCGGAAACTTTTTGGTATGATGATTGTGGGTTTCGTGGCGTTCACAATGGTCGATGCCATAACGCCCGGCGCACACCATTACAAGTTTATGGACATCGTGGGGCAGCTGCTTATGTTCAACAACATGATGCCCGACCCCGACCATGTGATATGGCCCGGTCCCTACTGGTTCTTCGGTTTGATGCTGCAACTCTATATCGTCTATCGCCTTTTGCTCCATCGTCGCAGTTCGTGGCTCGCCGTTCTGTTCGTCGCCGTGTGCTGGCTGTTGCAGATGCTGTGCGCTCCCGACGGCGATGCCCTCAACCGTGTGCGCTACAACTTCATGGGCGGCATGCTCCCGTTCGCTGCGGGACTGCTCTTCGCAAGGCATGGTCGGGCGTTGTCAAGGGCGCATTGGGGTGCCGTCGCGTTGGTGTCGGCGGTAGCGGTATGGCTGTTCAGCTTCAACTTCCAGTTGTGGCTGTGGGCGCCACTCATGGTGTGTGCTCTCTGCGTGGCGTTCATCAAGCTTCTGCCGCAGCGTCTGACCGATGCCCTGGCATGGGTGGGCGGCATTTCGGCGGCACTCTTCGTGCTGCATCCCATCACACGCAAGATATTCATTCCCGTCAGCCGTCATGGCGATGTATATACAGGACTGCTGCTCTACATTGTGGCTTCGGTGGCAATAGCCTACTTCTATCACTCTCTGCAAGGACAGTTTAAGAAGGTCGGCAGATTCGAAAAACAACAAAAAGAAAAATAAAGCGATGAAGATTCCCGACATACAACTGGCAGGCATAAGCCGCTACCGTGGCGAACTCATGGGGGCGGCGATGCTCTTCGTCATACTCTTCCATGTGTCGCTGAGTCGCGACGACCCCTTCTACGGACTCCGCCGCTGCGGCAACGTGGGGGTCGATATGTTCCTTTTCCTCAGTGGAGTGGGGCTGTGGTTCGCATGGACGAAGCAGCCTTCGGTGCGCACTTTCTACCGCCGCCGTCTTCTCCGCATCCTGCCCACATGGCTTCTGGTGGCGGGAGTGTTCTACGGTGCCGATTATCTGGGGCAGCGCCGCTTCTCCACGGGCATCATCGACCTCATCGGCGATGTCACCGTGAACTGGGACTTCTGGCTTCACGACGAACTCACCTTCTGGTATGTGCCGGCGATAATGATGCTCTATCTCTTCGCTCCGCACTATATGCGGCTTATCACGCGGCACCCCCTCTATCGCTGGTTGCCGCTGCTCATGGTGGTGTGGTGTGTCATGGCGCAGTGGGTGCTGCCCATACACCGTGCCGTGGGACACATAGAGATATTCTGGAGCCGTGTCCCCATCTTCTTCATCGGCATAAACATGGGGCGCAGCGTGAAGGAACAGCGCACCCTCGAAGGCTCCGCTCTGTGGCTGCTGCTGCTTGCTTTCGCCATGACCTTCGGCACATCCGTCTATCTGGAGCAGGTGAGCCACGGGCGTTTCCCGCTGTTTGTGGAGCGAATGCTCTACATTCCGTTCACCGTCACGGGCGTGTTGCTGCTGAACTATGTCTTCAGCCGCCTTCCGCAGTGCGTGAACCGCTTCCTGCGCCTCGTGGGTGCACTCAGCCTTGAAGTCTATCTGCTGCATGTGCAGTTCGTGCTTCTTCACATCGAACCATATCGCTTGGGCTACTGGCTCACGTTCCTTCTCACAGTGGCAATAACTCTGCCTTTGGCATGGCTGCTGCAAACGACATTAAATTACGCAACCCGGAAAATCAAGTAAAGCCTATGATTAAGGACATATTAAGACTCATTCGACCCAAACAGTGGATTAAGAACATGTTCGTATTCATACCCATGTTCTTCGCCGGCGAACTCTTCGATTTGCATTCGCTGTGCCTTTGCGCCGTCACCTTTCTGGCTTACAGCTTCATGGCGTCGTCAATCTATTGCTACAACGACATCGTCGATGCCGATGCCGACCGTCGTCATCCCGTAAAGTTCCATCGCCCCGTGGCGTCGGGCGCCGTCTCCGTGCGCCTCGCCTACACGCTCATGGCGCTCATGGCGGTGCTGTCGGTGGCAGTGGTGCTGCTGTTGCCGCCCGAAGTCATGGCAAATGTGTTGGCGGTGGTGCTGTTCTACTATCTGCTCAACCTCTCCTACTGCTCAAAGCTCAAGCAGTATGCCATCGTCGATGTTTGTATTGTGGCGTTCGGCTTCGTGCTACGCATCCTGGCAGGAGGCTTCGCCTGCGAGGTGACGCCAAGCAACTGGCTCGTGATAATGACCTTCCTGCTCACGCTCTTCATGTCGTTTGCCAAGCGGCGCGACGATGTCCTGCGCATGAACGAGACGGGAGAGCCGCCGCGGAAGAACACCGTGCGCTACAACCTCACCTTCATCAATCAGGCTATCACCATCACCGCCTCGGTGACGCTGGTGTGCTACATCATGTACACCGTCTCGCCGGAGGTGACCGAACGCTTCGATACGCCATATCTCTACCTCACATTCGTGTTCGTTCTGCTCGGACTCCTGCGCTACATACAGATTGCCGTTGTCGATAAGAAGAGCGGCGACCCGACGAAAGTCATTCTGCACGACCACTTCTCACAGATGATTGTGGTGGCATGGGTGCTCTCGTTCCTGCTCATGATTTATGTGATATGAAAAAGAAACTGTGGTTGTTCGACTTCGACGGCACCGTCACCACCGCCGACACGCTGCTCGCCTTCATACGCCATGCGTGCGGCACCGTGCACTTTCTGGCGGGCTTTGCGCTGTTCAGCCCGCTCCTTGTGCTGATGAAGTTGCACCTTTACCCTAACTATAGAGCCAAGCAACGCCTCTTCGCATGGTTTTTCAAGGGCATGGCCGAGGCCGACTTCGATGCCCGTTGCCGTGCCTTCGCTGCCGACAGCAAGCACCTTCTGCGCCCTGAGGCGGTGCGCTTCATGCGTCGTTGCATGAATAATGGTGGGCAGGTGTGCATCGTCAGCGCAAGCATAGACAACTGGGTGCGCCCGTTTTTCAGCGATATCGCCGGTGGAACGCAGCATCCGCTCATCGTCATTGGCACACAGATAGAGATAAAGGATGGTGTGCTCACGGGACGATTCCTTACCGACAACTGTTACGGGGCAGAGAAGGTGAGGCGTGTGGAAACCCTCTTCCCCGACCGTAACGACTATTACATCACCGCTTTCGGCGACAGCCGGGGCGACAAAGAACTTCTTGATTATGCGGATGAAAGACATTATAGACCGTTTAGACGATAGCCGCCGGCAGAAACTGGGCGAGGTGCTGCGCTTCGGAATAGTGGGCGTGGCTGCCACAATGCTGCAATACATCATCTATTGGGTGCTCATCTGTGTGCTCGCACCCACTGTGGCAATGACCATAGGCTACGCCATCAGCTTCGGATTCAACTTCCTGGCAAGCACTCGCTACACCTTCCGTGTGAAGGCGTCGGCAAGCCGTGGTGCGGGATTCGCCTTCTCGCATGCCGTGAACTACATATTGCAGATGGCGACGCTCAACCTCTTCCTCTGGCTCGGCGTGTCGAAACAGTGGACACCGGTGCCCATGTTCTGCGTCTGCGTACCCGTGAATTTCGTGTTAGTGAGATTTTTCCTTAAGAAGAAACAAAGCAAGAATGAGTAAGATTACCGACAATTCTTTCTGCCATGCATTCGTTTCCATCTTCCGCATAAAGCGTGAAGAACGTTGGTTGGCAGCCGTGCTGCTGACGATATTCGTGGCACTCGATGCTCTGGTGGTGGCACATTATTACGATGTCTTCACGCCGCTTACCGACCACTATTGGCGGCTTTTCATAGGTAAGTTCCACATTTCCGGATTCGATCCCATCACCTATTCCGTCGTGAGCGACTGGACTGCGGGCTACAACGTCTATCGCCATCCGCTGCTTGCCTACTTCATGTATGTGCCTTACCTCGTCAATCAGGCACTGATGTGGCTTACGGGCATCAACTGCGCACTGTTCATCGTCACGGCGATACAACTGTTCTGCTCGTTCTATTCGGCAATGTTCATCTTCAGAATATTCCGCGAAGTGATAGGATTGGCGCATCTTCACTCCGTCCTGCTCACATTCTTCTTCTTCTCGTTCGCCTTTGTCATGCTCACGACAATGGTGCCCGACCATTTCGTCATATCCATGATGCTCCTGCTTTTGGCTCTTTATGTGTCGGGAAAACTTATTGCGAAGGGTAAGAAACTCACTCTCTGGCAAGCCGTGTTCTACTTCTTCCTCACCGCAGGAACATCGCTCAACAACGGGCTCAAGGTGTTTCTGTGCGACCTTTTCGTCAATGCGAAAAGCTTCTTCCGGCCCAAGTTCCTCTTCGGGGCAATCATTGTCCCTGCCGCTCTCATCTGGGGCGTGAGCCGTATGAGCTACGCCTGTCTCGTCTGGCCTAACGAAATGGCGGTGAAGAAGGCACGCGCCAAGGCGAAAGCCGAGAAGGAGGCGAAGCAGAAGGCACTCCAGCTGGCACAGGCCAAAGCCGACTCCATACGCATCGCTGCCGGCGACACCACCGTGAAGGCCGCCGCACCGCAGCCGGCAAAGCCAAAACGCCGCCGCATAACAAAGGGGCGCCCCATCGTCCACGGTGAGTTCATGGACTGGACCGATGCTACCACATCGCGCTTTGAGCCGGTGGTGGAGAATCTTTTCGGCGAGTCCATACAGTTGCACAAGGATCATCTGCTCGGCGACCTGCTCATTTCGCGACCCGTGATAGTGCACTACCGCTCGCCGCTCAACTATGTCGTGGAGGCAACGGTCGTGCTGCTCTTCGCCATCGGTATATGGTGCGGCCGACGTTCGCGTTTCTTCTGGCTCGCCATGTCGTTCTTCGCACTCGACATGGTGCTGCATGTGGGACTTGGTTTCGCTCTCAACGAGATTTACATAATGACAGCTCACTGGATTTACATCATCCCGATAGCCGTCGGCTATATGCTCAAGGCGTTGCCGCGGCGTTGGAGTCTGGGTGCGACGGCACTCGTGATGCTGCTCACAGTCTTCCTGTGGGTGTGGAACGTGAGTCTGATAATAGAATATCTGGTGTAGGAATCCTCCGGCACCTCCGTCACCGTTAAAGGAAAAAATATGATATTACGCATACGGAAAGACGAACGCTGGCTCGCCCTTGCGGCACTCGTCGCCTTCACACTGCTCAACGCCCTGCTCATATACAACCACTTCGACCGCTTCACACGGGGCGCAAACGTGGGCTTCTGGTCGCTCTTCTACAACCACCTCAACGTGTCGGGCTACGATGTGTTCTCACTCATCGCCATATCGTGTCTGCGGGTTCATTACATCGTGCTGCGCCATCCGCTGTTTATAGGCATACTGCTGCCCTTCTATTGGCTCAACCATTGGCTCATGGGCATGACGGGATTCAACTTCGCCATGTTCTTCATGGCTGCCGTACTGATAGTGAGCGATGTCTATGGATTCATATTCCTCCACCGCACATTCTGCGAACTCATAAAGTTGCGGCGCACCGACTCGCTCATGCTCTGCATCATGTTCTACTCGTTCGCACACATCATGCTCGCCGTCATCGTGCCCGACCATTTCGCCATCTCGCTCGCCTTGCTCACGGGTACGCTCTACATCACGGGGCGGCGTCTGCACGACGGCAGGATGTTCAAGTGGTGGGAGGCAGCGGTACTCTTTTTCCTCACCGCCGGAATAACGCTCACCAACGGCGTGAAGACATTCATCGCCGTCGCCGCAGCCAATGGCAGAAAAATCGTCTCGTGGCGTTTCGTGGCGGCGTTCGTGCTGCCCGTGGCGGTGCTGGGAGGCTTGGTGGTGTGGCAGAACAAGGCGATTCTCGAACCGCAGGGCCGCAGCATAAAGAAGATAGAAACGGCAGTGGCGCAGAAAGACCCGTCGCGTGCCGAACGCATAAAGACGCATAACGAGTGGGTGAAGCGGCAGAACGGCGCGGCTCTCACCTCCAATGTGCCGCTGCTCGAATGGAGTGATGTCACCACGTCGCGCTGGCGGTCGGTGGTCGATAACCTCTTCGGCGAGTCGTTGCAGCTTCACCGCGACCATCTGCTTGAAGATGTGCAGGAGACGCGCCCCGTGTTTGTGTCCTACCGCTCCGCCGTGAGCTATGTGGTGGAGGCTCTCGTCGTGCTGCTGTTCGTTGCCGGAGTCTGGACGGCAAGGCGCAGCCGCCTGTTCCGGGTGCTCTTTCTGTGGTTCGCTTTCGACATGACGATGCACATAGGATTCGGTTTCGGAATCAATGAGGTGTATATAATGACCGCCCACTGGGCTTTCATCATCCCCATAGCTATAGGTTTCCTGCTCAAAAACGTGCCCTCACGGCTGTCGGCAGCGGTGCGCTATGTGGTGGCGGCGACGACGGTGTGGCTGCTCGTTTACAACCTTACTGTGATCACCCGCTACTTCATTGCATGACCATGCGGAAGCGTGTGACTGACGCCCGTCTTGCTGGCAACATCGGTGAATATTGCACAGAAAGCATCGCCAGAATAGGGCAAAACAAGAAAAAATAAAGAAAAACACAAAAAAGTAGCTCAGAAATTTGGTGGAACAACAAAAAAGTCATACCTTTGCAACCGCTTACGAAAAGCAAGGGCGTTTAGCTCAGCTGGTTTAGAGCATCTGCCTTACAAGCAGAG